>Ga0307507_10003161_pt1 | contig 32711 bp, 4 predicted proteins | sample 7_EM_MG_FD_207223 | JGI IMG/M metagenome (GOLD analysis project Ga0307507, IMG submission 207223) | Populus trichocarpa ectomycorrhiza microbial communities from riparian zone in the Pacific Northwest, United States - 7_EM | ecosystem: Host-associated > Plants > Roots > Unclassified | place... | reverse complement strand
TATAATAATATACCCTATAAGCGTCTCCTATACATCCTTAGGGCAAAGGGCTTCCTAGAATAGATTATTTAATTTATTTAAGGATTTATAGGCCAGAAAGAAATATTACTAGTCTTTAGTGGATACCAGAGCCCCCCTATTACAGTCGCAACAGGAATACCATAAGGATTACCTCTATCGCCTATACTCTTCCTCTTCTTTGTAAGCAACCTACTTAATACCTTTAAGGAAGGGGCGACCTAGGGGATAGGCTTTGTTAATAACACAAACCTAATTATATATAGGCCAATAGCCGCAGAGAACTGTAGGACACTAGAGAAAGCCTATAACACCTATATAGAATAGGCAAGACGATATAGAGTCCAATTCTTACCAGAGAAATACCAGCTAATCCATTTTATAAGAAAACGTAACTAATCTGCAGATCTTTAGCATATAATCCATATCTAAGGCTTTAAGGGTCAACCGGTTTAAGGCCTAAGGGTATTAGGAGTGTAGGTAGACAGTAAGCTCTAGTAGAGCGCACATATGGCGTAAGCGGCCTATAAGGGCCAAGTATAGTATATTGCCATATCCAGGATCATCAATTCTACATAGGGTCTATGCTTTTAGAGGTTACGCCTACTATATACAGCAGTTGTCCGGCTAACCATAACGTATGGATCTAGCATTTGGGCCACTAGAGAAACTAAAAAAGGCCCCCCTAAATCACTCCTTAAACCACTCCAAAAGGTCCAAACAGCCTGCCTTAGGAGTATAATAGGCGGGTATAAGCGAACGGCCATAGCACTACTTAAGAAGGAAGCCAATATTCCCCCCCTATAACTATATATTGAAGCCGATATAATATAAAGGGTGCAAAAGGAACACAATTCTAACGTCATAAAGTATATTAAGACACGCCTAAACAAACTATAGAGGGACCCTAGGGTGCCCTATAGGAGAAGAAACCAACAACCCCAAAGTAGGGAAGATATATTAGGAAAACAGGTAGAGAAAACAGAAGAAGAATAGTACGGCGCTAGGGCCTAGGCCTATATAGAGGAGGAAGGGAGACGCGTAAAAAACCAGCAAAGATAATAGCAAGGGAGAGAAAGGAGCCAAAGTAGAGCATAAAAGAGTACTAGAAAACCATCTACCGCAATATAATACTGGTTAGACCAACGCTAGAGAGACAAATAGGAGTTAAAGGTATAAAGGCAGGCTTAGGCAAGGGGAACCCAAGCTATAGCATAGGCAACACTATAGAAGGTAAATACCCAAGGGCTCCAAGAGGGCCTAACAAAGGCAGAAAATATAATAGCAACACTCTTAAGAACAGGAATAATAGGACTAAAAGATTAACTTTACTAGGTAGGTGTCCCAGTAGGTAGCCTAAGGTGCGAATATAGCTGGCTAAGACAGACACCAAAACACGTAATACTGTTATGCCCCTTACACACCGGCCAAGAAGCAATGCTCTTAGCAGCTAGCACAGAAAACTATAATACACTACTCTTAATATAGAAAGGCCTTAAGGCGGCTACCCAGTAGCTTATTAGCCAAAATATACTAGACCAGTTCTGGGTTGCAAAGGAAATAGCAATAGAAGGCAAAGGGGCAAGTAACAGGCGCCCCCTAATAACTCTATAGGAGTAGAGTACAGTATGTAATACTAGCGCGTCCGTAGATTTGTTACGGCAGTAGTAGTTCCTAAAGAGGTTAAAAAGTAAGGTAGTAGAGCACCACTAGTAACTCGCAGGCGACTTATAAGCGAGCCCTAAAAGGCGGGGAGACGGATCACGGGGTTTTCTCAAATAGAGTTTTCTCCCCATATATATATAAGGAGTAGTCCGCGTGGGCCTAACAGGGATCCGAATCGGACGTTAAGCAATGAATAATAATAAATTAAGAGTTTTATGTACGACCTTTATATAAGCTGATTAAGCAACTTGGGATTAATAAGGCCTCTATTCTAAAGGTTGTAAAACCACTCTATAGAGTACCGGAAGCCGGTAACTACTGGTTTAAAATATATCACTCACATTACATCTAATAGTTATATATAGACCAGTTTATATACAACCCCTACCTCCTACAGAGTAACGAACCCTTTGGTATTATAGGCCTATAAACCAATAATACTCTATTCCTGGTAGATAAGACCTTTATAAACGCAGAGCAAAATAAGCTATATAAGGCCAAGTTTATGGCTAAGGAACGGGAATAACTTACTATTAATACGCCTATTAAGTTTAACGGTGGAGTTATTTAGCTACTAACTAATGGGAGCATTACGCTTACTTAGGAACGACAATATATAAACCTTAGTATAATTAGCACCAAGCTTGCCACGAGTATAGGATTAAGAGGAGCCACAAGAACCTTAACTCTAAAGGACTAGTATATTACTTAACATGCTAGAGGTGTATATATTGCTTTAGTGTGCCAGCTAGAAGCCTTATTTAATTTATCCTTTACCGCCTAGGTAATTAACCCTAATAAGGAAGACGTAAAATAGTTAAATAAGTGTCTAAACTGGCAAATTAAGAACGCTAATAGAGGTCTTAAGTTTGTTAAGTTAGATATCAAAACCCTATAGCTACTGGTATTTACGGACGCGTTATTTGCTAATAATAAGGACCTCTCTTTACAGATTGGCTACATCCTCGTACTAGCTAATGCTATAAAGAAGGCCAATATTGTTTATTAGAGCTTAGTTAAGTGTAAAAGAGTTATTTAGAGCGTACTAGCTTTTAAACTCTACGGCCCGGCCCATGGCTTTAATATTAGCGTTACAATCAAGTCTATAGTAGACAAGATCCTATAAATTAACCTTCTACTTATGCTTTGCACTAACTCTAAGTCCTTATATAACTGTCTAGTACGACTTGGAACCACCCAAGAAAAACGCCTAATAATTGACGTAATGTGCCTCCGGCAAGCCTACGAACGGAGACAGATTATAGAGGTAAAATGGATTAATGAAGAGGCCAACCCTACTAACGCCATAATGAAGGGAAAACCCTGTATAGCTCTTTAATGGCTTATTAATATAAACCGAATTGACCTATAAGTTATAGGATAGGTTAAATAAACGAACTTAGATTTAGCTTAGCATTAGGTAACTAATTATAATAGTACAGACCCTAAATTTAACTAACTAATCAGGATTTTCCATACCCGGTATGGAAAATTGCTATTAGCTCGCTTACTACTAGCGCCTTGGCGGCCCTCGCGATATATTAACCTACTACCCCTAATAACTCTTCTTCTTCTTCTCTTCCTTAGCGTAGTATCTCCGTAATACAGTATTTTACAGGCTTTAGTTTAGAGACATTTATACAAGCTATAATATGGGTTATATAATTACGGACCTGTAAAAGGAGCGTGGAAGCTATTGCGTATACGCTATAAATAGTCTAGAAGTAAACTTGACTTTAGAGTATAGATTAGCCTTCTTTTTAGAGTTGCTCCAGTGTCGGAATATTAGTTATGTGACGTAGTTATAAGACTATAAAGCGAGGCTAGCTAACCTAACCTTAAAGTAACCCCTTACTTCTAGATATTAATAACTACCAACTTTAATACCGCATATGTATCGCAATATAGTGATATTTGTGCACGTTAATAAAGCAAGTATACCGACACTAATAGAATATAAATATAAGAATAATATATAGATAATAGATATAATAAAGGCAATTTAAATAGGAAAATGATAGTATAAGAATATTATACTCGCTAAATGCGAAATTTAAAATAATTAATTGTACTATTAATAGAAGATAGTAGTTCTAAAATCCATAACCTTTACAATTTAAGATACTCAAATTTATATACAACTCCCCTATAGTAGATATCCTAGCTATGCAAAGACTTATAAAATTATTTAATAAGTATACTACTAGCCTATAATATACAACTATATATAAAAATACGTTTAAGTATATAGGATATGCGTATATAGAAAGATCTCTTATATAAAAAAGCAAGAAGTACTTTAATTACTACTAATTCTAATATAAAGATAGCGCGATATTTTAATTAACTTTATAGTTAACTTGCCTAGTAGTAATAGGTTTATGAATATTATAGTAGTTATTAACTATTTTACGGAAATACAATATATAGTCCCTATAGCCTTAATTAATATAATATTAATAGCCAAATGTTTTATTAAGTATGTCTTTAAGCTATACAGACTTTTTAACTTAATAATATCCAACTATAAAAGCTAGTTCGTTTTAGACTTCTTATAAGCTCTATATAAATAATTAAGTATTTAAATACGACTCTTAACTATATTTTATCTAAAGATAAATAGTTAAACTAAAATTATAAACGCGATTATAGAATAATGCCTATTACATATTGGGGGGGGGGGGGGGGGGGGCTAATTTGGCGCGGTTATAACCTGGGTTAATACGAGGTTAGGGCTACCCCTATTAATAACGCGCCTAAACTCCGCATAAGGTCGCGTAGTAACCGTCCCTAGGTACTTTTATACGCGATTTGGGGTAAAAAGGTATATAATTTAAGTTAAATTGGTACTTCTGGGCAGTCGCGTAATGTTACTTTAAATTTATAACACCTAAACGGGCTCTATTCCTATATTAAGGCATCTTAGTTACTATAGTGCAGTCCTATATTAAGACGTCTCGGTTACTATAGTATAGTTCTATATTAAGGCGTCTTGGTTAATACAGTGCAGTCCTATATTAAGGCGTTACAGTCACTACAGTGCAGTTATATATTAAGGCGTCTTAGTTACTATAGTAAAATAATTATTTATAAAGCTAATCTAAAGAACGCCGGCCTCGTAGCTGTTCTAGCTAGTTAATAGCCTATCTTTTATCTCTTACCGTACCGTTTTCTACGCGCCGTTTTATATCCTTAATTATCCTACGGCGACGGCTATAGAATATAGCCTTGCCATTAACCCGCTAGCACACCCCCTAGCAGTAATTAAGAGCTTTAATTAACGGCCTATCTGCTAGCTCTAAAGTCTACTTAGCCTAGAGCTAGAATACTAAATCACCGCCCTAAAGTATTTTATATTTTCTTGGCGGGGCCTATAGGTTAAGGATAAATAGAAAAGGTTAAGCGTTAGCTTATAGCAGCGACGGTAGCGGCGGTGGGGTTATAGTAGATATTATAGGAGATAGCTAAGCAGGCTCTACAGTAGTAGATAGTTAATTATCTATAGTAGATACGGGCCTCTCTAAAGGACCCCTTGGTGTCTTTTTAGGGATCGGGTATATAGAAGAGGGTTTATCTAAAGACGGAACTTAGCCGTTAGCGGATTTAGGAACGGACCTGGGTATAGATATAAGTATAGGTACAGGTATAAGGCCGTCTAAAGGTGGATATATAGACTCTATAGGCCTTATCCAGATACCCGTCTTCCCTTATTAGATCTATATAGGTATAAATAATGCTAATAACCTTTCTATCTCGCTAAGTCGTTTTAAAATTGTCTATATACGTAATTAAACACCCTTTATCTTAGAAATTGCGGCCTTATATTTTAGCTTAGCTACGGCCTTATAGGCGGGCTAGTATTTCCGTATTATTAGCTTATTTAGCGTTACTATATTAATTAGCGAACTTTTTACCTATATAGTGAACCTTTAGTACTCCTTATAGCTAAAGAGGAGTCTTTTTATAGGGGGTAGAGCGGGAACTACTTATATAGGATTACTAAGTCCTGTAATAGGATTACTATAAGTGCGCGGAGAAGGCATAGAAATCTTAAGCCTGTAAGGTTAAGCTAGATAACCTTATTATCGGCCCTACCTAGGTAATAGGCCTCTATACGTTTTATAGATATTAGTTTTAAGCTATATCTTTAAACAGAGGGCCTTTTTTGGTACCTTATATACGTAAGAAAGAAAGTAGCTCTTTCCTTCCTTTGGGAAGCCGGTAATTAACTATATAAACGCACGAGGTAAGTAGCTAAGGTAGGCTCCTATTATTGCGTCCGTATTCTAGCATCCAGCCTATTTAATTTAGGTCTTCTTAATGCCGCTAAGCTTAGTATACCGGACGCTCTACTTATAGGCACTATAGGTTTTCTCCTTTAAGTAAATTCCTACCTCCTAAAACATCTTTTTATTCTATTTAAACTGCGTATAATAGCTTAGCGGCTATTATAGTACTTTAATACTGCTAGGAAAGATGCATAGGTTATAGTAGTCCTCTAACTACCAAAAGGATAGAAAGCTCTTAGCGCCGTCTTTACCCTAGCGGTTAAAGAAGTAGAAGGGTATTATAAAAAGGGGGTAAAGGATAGGGTTAGAGTTTTGTATATAGCCTATATACTTAACCTTACCGTACTAATTCTGCTTCTCTTATATTATTAACATAATTATATATAGCGCTAACTTGTCCAGTTTAGGCCCTTTATTCTCTAGTTTAATAAGAATAAGGTTAGTAAGCTAAATATCTTATCTATTTTTACTATGGGTAATAGTAGTATGGCTTAAAAAACGGGTTAGAAAATAGTAGCTATATAGCCTAAATAGGGTATATATAAACCTAATAAATGCTCTACTGCAGTTTAAAGATAAGACCTAACTAAACCTAGCTTCTTAAGCCCGTCTCCTAGTACTAAATAATTGCCTTTTTAAGCCCTTTAATATTATAGCCGCTAGTAATTATAAATAGGCCTTAATTAATAAAGTTAACGCGTTAAGTCCGGTCCTTATTACGGCGGACGCTGTCTAGTACTACTAAGAGCTTCGCCCCCCGCAGCGGCTATAAGGTCTTACCATTTAACTACTACGCGTAAAGCTTGGTAATAGCGGAGACGTAGCTATTTATAACTAAGTATTAGACTATTTTGTTAAATAGGGTGTCTAGGACCTCCTTATCCTATATCTCCCCTTCCTCCTTTATAGCTTCCTCCTTTATATCTATGGCTGCCCCTATAGCTACCTTTTATAGCTGCCTTCCCCCTTAGCTACTTTACCCCCTTAACCGTCTTCTACCTCTTCTTTGCCCGTTTATAATCTTTCTATATCTTTTTTCGTTTTAACTTCTATTTTTAATAGCTAGCAGTCTATAATTTTTAGTTAATAACTTACTGCTCTAAAAATAGGTAAAGCTTATCTTTTATTACCTAGGCGCCGTCCGTATTACCTTCTAGTCTTATATATTAGTCTTCCTACTCTTTCTGCTTTAGCTTATACGCCCTTATAGTATTATTTAAGCGCTAGGCCTTATAAATATCCTATAGCTGCGCCGTCTGGGCCTTAAATTCGTTTTAAAGGCCATAGGAGGAGAAGGAGGCTAGGGGGGCTTCCTTTAACTATAAAGTAGACCGTAGGGTAAGAAGATTCTTAAAAGACTCTATCTCCGTAAGAGATTAGAGGGAAGACGCGTAAGTAGGGCATAGGTATAGGTAAATAAAGCTACTAAACGCGTAAATATTAAAGGAAAAGGAGAAGAAGAGAGCTCTATATTATAGAATTAGAATTATAGTAGGCCGTTCTATATAAAATTAAAAGCCCTATGCAAGCTAGAAGCTAGCGCAGGCACAAGGATAGAAAGAGGGTTAAAAAATAGATTATTAAGGCGATAATAAGGTCAAAGGCGCGTAATAAGGACCTCTATACTAACTTAGTACTAACCTAGGCCTTAAAAACGCGTCTAAAAAGTAGGGGCCACTACCTAAAGGGGGGGGGGGGTAATATTTAGACGATATATCGCGGACCTTAGGAGGTTATACGTAACCTAAGGTTATATTAAGCCTAACCCAGACCTCTAATACCTCGTATTGTATTTCGTATTATAATATTCCTTAGCATTCCCAATTAAATTTTCTTTTATTAAATTTACTATTTTTTTACTGCAATATTGTACAAAACATGGCTTTAGAAGCGGATTTATCTTTTCTTAAAAATACTCTTAGCTTAACTAAGAGCTTTAGCATACAATAGGTCCAGCTTCGATCTCCAGCCAATAAATTTACTCGCCCACTATACGAAAATAAGCTAATATACGATAAAAAGAACCAAAGGCTTATATACTGCAATTAGTGCGAAAGTTACTTAGTAATATTAACTATAAATATAAAGGGACACGTTATAAAAGACTATGTAATCTCTATTAATTTAAAATAGCCTTATATAAAGGAGTAAGCACTTATAAAGCTTTAGGAACTTTAGATACAAATAATATTAAAATTTAGGACAGATAAAGTTAATTCTATAATCCTTATAAAGGTTCTAAATAAGAAAGTTATTTAATAAGCTCTTATTAACTTAGTTATTGTATAAAACTTTCTATTCTAAATTATAGAGTGGGAAGAGTTCTATATCTTTTATTCGGCTCTTAACCTAAAGTTATCCAATTTAATAACAATAATAAACTTAAAAATTTCTTAGATAATTACCTATTCCTTTTATTTACAGAAAGACATTATATAAAGATAAGTTTAATTAGCGTTAATAAGTATTTATATTTATATTAATATCTAGATATCCCTAAATAGCTGCCTTCTTCTTATAGTCTATGCCCACTTTATTAATAGCTAAGAAAACCGGATAAAATCTTTTCTTGCCCTTTATACGGTACCTAGTTATAATAGAGCTAAATAATAAAATACTCTTCTTTTAGTTTTAGAGGAGTATAGGATTATATAAAAGCTTAAAGCCATTATTATAGATAATTCTACAATAAATAATACCCTTTATTATACAATTTATAAGTATCTCCTCAATAATAAGGATATTACCTAGGATCCTATCTAATAATATATCCACTACCAGGGGCATACTATTAATCTCGCTATTTAGGTATTCCTCTCTAAAGATACTCTTAAACTTAAGGCTATTAAGTTATATAAAAGGAATAATATAAGTAGAAAGGAGTAAAGTTATAAAAAGAGATTAAGTAAAAATAGACTTTCTAAGCAATAGGCCCGCTTAGTAAGCTTTATAATATTATAGTAAACTTCTATACCTTAGTAAGTCGTATAAAGGAGTTTAAGACTTTAGTTAGAAGATAAGTTCCACTTAATAATTATACAAGATAGAATAGTTAGTATTAAATACTAAGTGTTTTACTTAAGCACGAGTTAGGAATTAATAACTATATTAAGAGCAACTTTAATACACTTAAGGAGGATTATATCTCGCTGCAAGACTAGAAGCTTCTTTATACAAATTATACCTTTCTAAAGCCATTTTATTATGTAATATTAGAGATATAAGGGGATTATATAACACTTAATTAAGTACTCTTTATAATAGATATGCTTATTAAATATATAGAGAACTCTCTTATATAACTCTCTAGCTACTTTATTTTAAGCTAAAGCTAATATTATATAATAGGTAACGTACTCCACGGGTAACCCGTCCATACGGGTGACCCGTCCACCTCCCTACCAAAACGCGACCTACCAACTTTTAACCGCGATGCATTAACAACCCAACATGCAACTACCTTCTTATGAGGCAAATATCAACCTAGCTATATTAGCTATTAAACACAACCAAATTAAAAGTGAGCGACGCGCTACTACTACGTACGATATCCCCTAAACTACGCTACGCGACCAACGCGCCAGAAGACTCTTAAAACTTAATTATAAGCCTAAATTAAAGAAACTCACCAAGCTTGAGGAGCAGGTGATTATTTAGCATATACTTAACCTAGATAAATAAGGATTTGCGCCTACCCTTAATGCTGTATAAGTAATGGCTGATAGACTGCTTACTAAGCGCAACGCTGGCTAGGTTAGTATAAACTGGCTAATAACCTTTGTTAGACATACCCTAGGGATTAAATTGCATATTAATCGACCGTACAATTAACAGTGAGCGCTCTATAAGGATCTAGAGATTATTAGCAAGTAGTTTACGCTTGTAGAGCATATAGAGGCAAAGTACGGTATTATAGATGACAATAGCTACAACTTTAATAAGACTAGCTTTTAAATGGGGGTTATAATAAGCTAGGTGGTTATTATAGGCTTAAAGAGGCGTAATAGGCTAAAAGCTATACAGCTAGGCGATTATAAGTAGTCTATAGTAATCTAAGGGATTAACGTAATGGGATGGGCGATTCCACCCTTTATTATCCTTGCGGCTAAGACCTACCTCTCTAGCTAGTATTAGGGTACTAATATACCAAAATATTAGGTTATTAGTGTTAGTAAGAATGGCTAGACAATAAATAAGCTTAGTATTAAGTGGCTAAAGCACTTTAATAAGCACATAAAGAGTTGTATAGTTAGCGCGCATCAGCTACTAGTTATTAACGGCTATAAAAGCCATAAGTCACTAGATTTCTAGGCTATATACAAAGAGAGTAAAATTATTACACTCTATATGCCAGTATATACGTTATATCTACTACAGCCGCTAGATATAGGGTGTTTCTTGCCATTAAAGCGCACATACAGAACTGAGATTAATGGCTTTATCCGTAACTACATTAACTATATTAACAAGCTACCCTTCCTAATAGCCTTTAGAACAGCCTTCAACCGCGCCTTTATAAAGGCTAATATCTACGCAAGCCTTTAAAACGCTGGGATAGTCCCTTTTAACCTAGAGGCGGTGCTTTTAAAGCTTAATATAAAGCTACATACACTAACACCCCTAGTGGTAGATAATACCCTATGGGAGTTAAAAACACCTAGCAATACCTATAAGCTAGAGGCTCAATTAACCTTAATTCGCAATTAAATTTAAAACTATTAGAATTCTTCACCTATTAGGACTATTACGCCATTAGATTAGCTTATTAAGGGTGCTCAGATAATAATGCATTTGGCTATATTACTAGGTAAGGAGAATATAGCACTTAGGAAGGCTTATAAGGCTGTAAGCTAGTGTAAAGCATATAAAAGGAAGCAGATTTAGAAAGGGGGGACCTTAATAAAGGAGGCAGGTACTAAGTTAGCCGCTTAAAAGTGTAGTAGTAGCTAGGATAAGGGTAGAGAGGCTAAAGGGAAGGCATTTGATAATGGAACTATACGTAAGAAAAGGCGCTGTAAACGTTATGGAGAGACTAGACATAATTCTTATATATATAAAGCTGAAGTATAATACTTTATAATACTATATCTTACTTTATATTACTGTATTTTGCAGTATTGTGGTACTGGTTGCGCACGAAGGTCGCATTTTGGTGGGGAGGTGGACGGGTCACCCGTGGAGTACGTTACTCTTTAAATTAAATAAGGCTCTCTTACTTTAAGTAAAGAATACATAGGCGAAGTTTAATAAGTACTACCTAAGAATAGATAACTCGCCTCTTTATGCCGCTGCACTTATTCTTTACCTAAATCGTTATATAAAGTATATTAAAATATTTTAAAGGAAGAAGTAGTAGAAAACAATACTTCTAAAGGTTTAATTGCTCTAGGAAACATACTAAGAATTAAAGAGGCCTATTACCTCTCTTTAGATAATATTATATAATAAGCTATTATAAGATAAGTATAAGGAACTTAATAAGTACGATTAAATTATAAATAAGTTAAATAAAAAGGTTACTCGACTAGTAAGCTAGGACGAGTATAAGAAATACTACTCTAAAGTACCGTACAAAATTAAAGTTTCTCTACTTTAGTAGTAGTCTTAAGAATAATAAATAAAGCGCTAGCTATGGCTTTTACTATTTATAAGAGAGGTAATTTTAATTCTAGCTATAAGCAATAAACTAAAGAGAGTATTTTTAGGAGGACATTATATAATATTATAGGAAAGGATAAAGTTTAGAATATTAAATATTAAAAGAATAGAGTATATAAAGAGTTGGTATAGAAGTAAAATTTTAAAAGAGAATAGCTAGATTTTGGATAAAAAGAGAAATAAAAGAAATATAGTAGTTGTATAAGGGAAGGAATATAAAAGATATATTATATAACGCTAAGGGGTAGGGGTATAAGATATATAAATAAAATAATTTTAGGTAAAAGGCAACTACTAAAGGTGTGTAGGTGGCGTATATAAATATATACTAACTTTAAACTTAATAGATTATAAGTTTAAATCCCACTAACGTCGTCCTTTATTAAGAATTAGGAAATATAATTATTTAGTATACTTCCCGCCCTATTATATAAGAGATTCTTTAGTAATATTACTATAATATAAGTAAACTCTCCTCTCTGTATAATATACATATATAACTAACTACTCTTAGGATAAGTAAAAAAGGGTAGAAGCTTTACCGGCAATTGATATAGAGGTTTAGGTAGGGGGGGTATTAAAGAAGCAGGTTTAGATAGGAAGGCCCTTATATATAAATACAGTTTTAATTTAGAGCCGTAGATCTTTAAATATAACTATAAATAAGCTATATAAAGCTTATATAGCGACGCCGCATTATTTAGTAGGCCTTTATCCCTTTACTAAGTGTTAGAGTCTCCTAGGGTTCTATAGTAGGCGCTGTAGAAATTATAAGTAGCGGGATTATAGGGCTTAATATTTATTATATAATAAAAATTCTTAGCCTATAGCGGCAGTAGTAGGAGCATTAGAGGGTAAGAATTAGATTCTGGAACTAGAGGATAATAAGGAATAGATAAAAGTTACTAAGTTTAATCTCCTCTTTTTTACTACTTTAATTTTATTTTATAGTATTTTATATAAAGAGAAGCATAAATAGAGAGGGTAGAAAGGAGATACCTAATTAGTAGGGAAGCTAAGGACGTTAGTAGATTACTCGCTTATTTGGTAGCAGATAAAAAAAAATCAATTAATATAATATAATATAATTAGTCGTTTATAAAACGAACTGAAATCCTTAGTATGCGGATCCCCAATTTTTGCACCCAACCTTACCTATAAAACCGTAAGATAGTCTATTTTCCACGTTAAACGCGCCTTATTATTAATATAACTACTATAATTAGTAAGTTAAAGCTAACGTTGCCCCGCTATTTGCCCTATCTTGACGCGTTTTCTAGTATTATAGTGCTTTATATTAACTCTGCTTATCGTACAGATATAATATATCGACTTAAATTAGGCTAGCGACTAGATACTATTACAGAACAGCTATATATTAGTTAAACTACTATATATAATACCGAAAATTACTATATATAATATAGCTAGCCTATTAGGCCTTATAATAGAAAAGTAGCCAGTTAATGGCATTAATAAGAGCTAATAGAAAGGCCCTCCTTAAACTCTTACTTTATAATAGCTAAAAATATCTAAATAAAATTTAGTACTGGCTCTACTACAAACATAATCTTAATATTATTTATTCTATAATTTACCATATCTTAAAAAAGGAAGGGTAGTTAAGGAAGGTAATTAGGCGTATAGTATATAGTTACAACTTATAGCTAAGGGAGCTCTATTATAATAATATAAGGCGGTTTCTGGTAGATATTATAGTATTTCTTAACAAGGCTATTTTTAATAAAAAGACTTACTAGTAGACGAGAGGGCGAGCTCTAGTTAGTAAAAAGGCGTATTATTAGAGCGACCCTTAAAGGGGCGATATTTAGAGTATCTGCGTAGCTATAATAATTAACGGCTAGGTTTACTATTAATCCTGTAAAGGCTACTTTCATATTAATAACGTTATTAGGTAGCTATACGGCTATCTATTTCCTACGCTTTATAAGCAATATCTAAATTAGACTATAGGAATTATAATATAACGGCTTAAACTATTAAATAAATGTCTTAATAAATACTTAAATAAATACTTCTAAGATAAAGCGAACGAATGCTATGTTATAAAGATATTAAGCTAAGGAGCAAGAGAAGGTGGTAAGGCCACGTCTATATATATACCAAGTCTTAAGCGAGCCGCTAACTAGGTGACGCGCCCTAGCGCCGTTATATATAATAGATAACCTTAAGGTTTATATTAACGCGTGGCTTCTAGCTGCTATTAAAGAGGAGGGCTATATCCTTTATTATCTATTACTATACTTACTAGACTTTAATCTAATTAAGCTTATATAGGCTGTCTTAAAGGCGTAGATCCGTTACTAGCGCCTATATACCTAAGAATTCCACTATAATTATAGTAAGTTTCTTAAGCATGCTATCCGTAAGAGTAGATGCGGTTCTTTGCCTAGTAGTAGCTTTAATATGCTATAGGAGGAATATATATAGAATAGGCTAAGCTAGAGCGTTTGCGGCATTAATTAGAGCAATTTAAGCGTGGTATTAAGGTTTAAGGGCTAGGAGAGTTAACTATGGCCTTTAATATTGCTATGGGTACTTACTAGGAAATTGTCTAATATTAAATTACTATAGAAAACACCCCTTCTACCTAGTTTATATATCCTTTATATATGCATAAAGTCTCCTACTAGGTCCGTAAAGGCGTTCGCCACTTTAGCAGCCTTTTACTACCTATAGTATTCTTTAAACTTATAGATCTAGCTAGCTATATTACTAACGAAGCTATTAGTAATACCTAACTATTGCTAATAGAGCGAGTACTGCTAGCTAAAGGAGCTGTTGCTAGTGTTAACTTTAAGGCCTACTTCGCAGCCTTTTTTGCGGACACTATAACATTAGAAAATGCGTTAAGATAGGGCAAATAGTAGGGCGACGTTGGCTTTAACTTACTAGCTAATAATAGGGAGTTATATTAACAATAAGGCGCGTTTAATATAGAAAATGGGCTATCTTACGGTTTTATAGGTTAGGTTAGGTGTAAAAATTAGGGATCTATATGCTAAGGATTCCATTTCGTTTTGCAAATAACTAATACTAATACTTACCTGTTACGGAGCGAGCATAAGCGGTGATAATATATAGCGAGGTAGATATTATTAAGCTATATATATAAACTGTATAATAAGGTCAAGACGTTGCGTAAGGAGAGAAGGTAAGGAAACGGGAAGAAAGGGTATATATTGTTAGTTTGGTTACTTAGTCGACATATATACGGAATAGAATAGGATTTAAGGAGCGGTTCTAGTAGAACTTAGTAAAATTTGGTGGACTTTAGCAGAATATGGCAGAATGCGGCAGATTGCTGTTAGATTGCTATAGATTGCTAGTAAATTGCCATTGGGTTGCCGTCTCGCGGTCAGTCTCTTCTTACTATATTAGTAGAAATAGGTAAATATGTATAAGGTGTTATAGAGGTGTCCTATAATAGTACCCCCCCTTTAAACTTAAGCTTCTGCAAGATGGGGCTGTAGTAGTTCTAGGTAGAGTTTGTAAAAGTCTTCTATAGCTTATATAAGTCCTATAGAGTTAACAGGTTCCCATATAGGCTTATAAAAGTCTCTCCATTTTATAAGGTATATATATTGGCGTTTTTGTTTATTATACTTAATATTATTAATTCTTTTAATAAGGTACTTATTCTTACCATCTACTTTAACTAGTAGGGGAGGGTCCTAGATCTATCTAGGCAGGGCGTCTAATATAGGGGCAGCAGGGTAAAGGACTGATATATAGAATATAGGGTGGATTTTAACCATATTAGGGAGCTTTAGTTGGTAGGTATAAGGAGAGACAACTCTTTTAACCTTATAAGGGCCGGCGTTCTTCCAATTAAGTTTTTTAGTAAGTTGTTTTATGTTTAGATTTCTTATATCTAGCCAGATAAAGTTACTAATTTAGTAAGCTGGTGCTAGGGTTTAGTTCTTATTTGCTGCAGCTTTATAGACAGATTGGGCCTATATTATTTTATTAGTAAGGAACTCTTATAGTTCTTCTATCTTCTTTATAAAATTATTTACTTCTGCAACTTACAAGGTATAATAAGTGGGGTAAGGAATATTACTAAAGGGTTCAAAACCTATTCGCGGGTGCTAGCTGTAGTTAGCTAGAAATAGGGAGACCTTTATAGTTTCTAAAACGGAGTTATTTATAGTAAACTTGGCAAATATAAGCGAGTCTATCCAGTTATCCTATAAATACAACGTGTATATCTAAATATACTGTTCCATTATAGCATTTATATATTCTATTTAACCGTCTATTTCTAGGTAGTATACTATAGATAATAGTGCTTTAATATAGAGTTGGGTAGTTAGTTCTTTTTAAAATATAAAGATAAACTATCTACCTCTATTAAAGACAATTATTTTAGGAAGTCTATAAAGTTTTTATATATAATCCAGGAACAATTGGGCAATAGCAGGTGCTAATATATTAGGGTAGGCGATTAGGTGTTTTATCTTGGATAGTTGGTCTATAACTACTATAATATTTATACACCCTTTACTTACGGGGAGCTTAATAACAAAGTTAATTAAAATATCCTTTTATCTTTAGTCTAGAACAGGTAGTAGCTTTAGAAAGCCGTTATATATCTTATATAAGGCTTTAGCTTATTAGTAAGTATGGCAGCTAGAGACGTACCTTCTTATTATATTATATATGTTCGGCTAATAGTACTTTTATTAGAGGGGTTCTAGGGTTTTTCCTTAGCCTAGGTGGCCGGCTACTAGTAGATTGTGTGCATATTTAAGGAGCTTAAGCTTAAGTTTATTATGGTTAGGTATAACTAGACGGTTTTAGTAGTATAAGCGGTCTCTATAAGCTTCGTATTTACTTAAACAGATCCTTTTAGAGTATCTAATGCCATCTTAAATTAGCTTAAACGTTTCTTAGATAAACTTATTATTTAGGTATTTATTAACTATTATCTATTTAATTAATTAATTAGTTATTTTAAGGATGTGTATTATAACATCTTTAATAAGAGGGTTAAATAGCTTAGGGCGAAGTAGGGTTTAATTATAGTAGGTACGCGCTTCTTCCTATACTAGTATGTCTTATAAATATTAGGTTAGGGTATTAGGCTTTTAGCCTTAAGAACCTAGGTAGTATATAATAGAGAATTAGAAATAGGATAGATATTCTAACTAGTAAGCTTAATAGTGGCTTAGCTGTTTTATAGTTATAAAGTATTATAGGTTCTTATAGTTGCTAAAAACCTTAATTGGAAATCTAGAGCCTTCTAGTTTGGGTTGCTATTATTTAAAATATCTAATAATGGCTAATAATTCCTTATTATAGATCTTATAGTTATATTTAGCTAGACTTAGTTGTTTTAAGAAGTATACTATAGAGTATAGTACCCCTTCCTTGTTATACTAAGATAGAATACCTCTGGTAACATAGTTAGATAAGTTAGCTTCTATAATACTCTTTTAGTTTAGGTTAAAGTGTTAGAGTATAGGTGCGGTGGTAAATATAACTTTTAAATAGGCAAAGGCCTTCTTATATTTCTTATTAAAGATAAAGGTTTTGTCCTTTTAGGTTAGAGCTATAAGGGGTAAGACTAGGGCGGAGAAGTTATTAATAAACTATTGGTAGAAGTTAGCAAATCCTATAAAGGCTCTTACATCCTTAACGTTTTTAGGGTTTTACTAGTTTATAATTACTTTAATCTTCTTTAGGTCTATTTATATGCCATTTATAGAAATAATAAGTCTAAAGTATAGGACTTCTATTTTATAGAATTCGTACTTATCTATATCTAATTATAAGCTAGCTCTATATAGGGCTTTTAGGACAAGGTTAATGTATTTCTTATATTTAGTTAGGTTATTGCTATATACTAGGATATTGTTAATATAAGTAGTACAGAAAATATCTAGATAAGGTTATAGGGTATTATTTATAAAGTATTAGAACGAACTTGGGGCATTTATAAGGCTAAATAGGGTTACTAAGTATTTAAATAGTTTATATCTAGTACGGAATATAGTAAGCTATTTATCTCCTTTTATAATATAGAGGCGGTTAAATACATAGATAAGGTTAAGTTTTATATAATAGCGAGCCTTACTTAATTGGTTTAATGTCTCTTAAATTAATAGGAGCGGGTACTAATTTTTAATAGTAATAGTATTAAGAGCTTGGTAGTCTATATAGAAGCGTAAACTACTGCTAGATTTCTTAATAAAGATTATAGGTACAGCTATAGGCAAAGAGCTTGCTCTAATAAATTATTTACTTAGGTGCTCGTCTAAGTACTTTTATAGTACTTTAAGTTTGTTCTGGGATATTCTATATAGGGGTCTAAATCCTAGCTGTTTTCCTTCTTTAAGTATGATCTCGTGGTTATATAGTTGGTATTCTGCTAACTTATTAGCTTCCTTTTATAAGAATGCCTCTAGGTACTTATAGTGATATACTGGTACTTTTATAGCAGGGTTAGTATGCTTTTTTAGTGTTAAGGCCTTCTTAATATTAGCTATTATAACAGCGAAGATTATATATTCTGGTTTCCTAGCAAGTTATGCTAATAGGGTAGCTCTAATTATATAAATATTTAAGGTGTTAAGTGAGCTTAGATTATCCTTAGTTTTTTATATAGTTTCTTATTTGGGTTTAGGTTTAGTATTAAGTATAGAGTTAGTATTAAATTTAGGTTTAGGTTCTTTAAGTATCCTTTTTATAGTAGAATACTAGTTTTTCTGGTACCTTTATATATTAAGCTTGGACTTCTACTTAGTCTAGGGAAGTATAGCAGTTAGAATCGGTTTATATGGTTTAGTAGAATTTTTAGGTTTTTGGTAGATATTAATAGAAATCTTATATTAGTGAAATTTAGTAGAATTCTTAGGTTAGTGGAATTTAGTAAAATTCTTAGGTATAGGGTGGATATTGGTAGAAATTTTAGACTAGTGGATTTTGGTGGATTTTTTAGATTTTAGTTTAGGGTCTAAGTAGCGAGTTATAAGACACTTTTACTTATAATGAGAGGCGGTAAATAGAAGCTTAAGGTTATCCTAATTAATGGTTACCTTATATAGCTTTATCTAGGGCTATTTAAGGATTACTAGGTGACCTAGGGTAGTTATAAAGAGCTTAATTAATTCTTTATAGTTTAGGTATTAGAGTTATAGGGCCGCTATATAAGTAATATAGCCCAAGATAGTGCGTTTACTATTAAATCTAAATATATTAATATGCTGGTTAAGGGGTGTTAAGGTAAACCTATTATCTTATATAAAGACCTTATTAATAAATCCTATACTACTAGCTCCTGTATTAATTAGGACTTAAGTATTAGCCTATTAACCTTTCTACTAAAGACAGTAGTTAATAGTTATACTATAATTCTAAGAGTTAGGGTTTGCTATATCTAATATATTTAATAAGATCCTATAATATAGCTATCCTAGAGAGCAACTTAACTTTAGGATATACTTTTAGTAATAAGTAGAAAGGGGTTCCTCTAGAATATTAGTTATAACTTTATTCTTATAAGTAGTACTTACTAGATACAGGGCTAGAACTAAGTAAAAATTAGGGGTAGTAACTAGAGGATTAATATAGTAAACAGTTGTTAGTATTGGCTATTTATAAGTTATATTAGGGCATAGGGACGGAGTAGTATCTTAAGATATAATCCTTACTTCCATATTTAAAGTAGAGGCCTAGCTTAATATATTATTCTTATTTAGGGGACCCTAGTAGAGCATATCCTAGGGACCCTATATTAATATCTATAGTATTAGGGTGCTTAGGCTAAGATAACAACTTAGTAAACATTTATAAAGCTATTATATTGTATTAAGGGGTGGACTTTGGTATTAGGCATAGTATATTATTATACTATTTATTAATAACGTTTGTATAGGCGTTAAGGGCTTTTAGTAGGTCTATACCTATTAGGGAGGTTTTTAGTTTAGGGCTTAGGGACTTAATAAGGCTATTAACTAGTACGGAGTTATTCTAGCCTGTTTTCTTTATATAATAGTTAAATTTAGAGAAGTATACTAGGAAGCTTTTTATTTCTTAAGTTATATAGTTTATCTTCCTCTAGGCAGTAGCTTGGTGGTTTAGGTTACTATATATAACTTTAAAAAGTATAATTAGACTTTATACTAAGTTTGGTTAAAAAGGTTTAATATGGTTAGCTATATCTCCTCCTAGTTAACTTAGGGCGTAGTAGAGTTAGTTAGCTTTAGTTAGGTAGCGGTTAGTATTACTAATTAGCTTATTTTTAAGCTGGCTTAGAAATAATTGGAGTTCTTATTATTTACTAGTAAATATTAGGGGGTCTAGTAGTTGTTTAGATTATTATAGTACGGTAGTTAGATTGGGGTAAATAGTTACTATAAGTTTAGTACTCTTATCCCACGTATTTATCTCTAGAGAAGGCGTTTAGTCTTAGGGCCCTATTATAGGTATCTTAAGGGTACGGACTTCTTTTTAGAGATCCTTAATTATTTATAGGTATTATGCTTCTTGTTTAGCTTATTATTAAGTTAAAGTAGCTTAGTTCTATATAAGGGCGTCTATAAAGGACTTCTATATCTCTACTAATTGTTCTTAAAGTATAGATATAATGTCAGCAGATATTATAGGGGCTTTAGGGTTATTCTATATTTTAAAGGGTAGTATATAAGGTTAATATAATATAGTATTATAGAGCGAGTATAAGCAGTAATAATATATAGCGAGGTAGATATTATTAAGCTATATATATAAACTGTATAATATGGTTAAGACGTTATATAAGGAGAAAAGGTAAGAAAACGGGACGAAAGGGTATATATTATTAATTTAGTTACTTAGTTAATATATATATGGAGCAGAATAGGATTTAAGGAGCAGTCCTAGTAGAACTTGGTAGAATTTAGTGGACTTTGGCAGAATATGGCAGAATGCGGCAGATTACCGTTAAATTGCCGTAGATTGCCAGCAAATTGCCATTAGGTTACCGTCTCGCGGTTAGTCTTTTCTTACTGCGTTAGTGGAAACAGGTGGACGTATATAAGGTATTACGGAGGTGTCCCATAACATTACCACTTAACGCACAGCCCCTACTTAGCGCATACTTTTAGGGTATTAATAATAACAATAAATAAGGCTGTAGAGCTATATATAAATCGTATTATTACTAGATTTTTTATAGTAGCACTTTAAGCTACTATATAAACCAATTAGCAATAATAAATTATATACAATAGCGCTATAGGAGTTGTATATTATAGGTACGCGTTATAGAGCCGGATATAGGCACCTTATTAATAATAGACTGTAAATCTGCAACGATAGCCTTAGGCTCCTTAGCAATATCTATAGTAGGTAGAGGAGGCTTATAACTACGTCGATTACCCTTTTTAGATAATTATATATCCTAGCGGAGTTGCTTTTCTACTACCTAAGCGATCTAAGCTTCCTCGCGCTTAGCAGCCTTTATTTACTATTACTGGATCTAAAGTTCCTTTGCCGCCAGCCTTATATAACACCTCTCCTTAAATATATCTGCCTTTACCTACTTTGCCGCCTTCTTATACTATATCTCCTTATGCTTCTAATGTTATAGTAACTGCTTATCAGCGTCCTTTTAGGCCTATTGGGCGCGAGCGTCTTTAACCTTAGATAGCGACCAAAAGATAGCGCTACCATTATATTCCTGCGATGCCTTAAGTAGTAAAGGCTTGTCACGCTATCGGCGCTTCTTTTTATTTATTAGGGCCTCTTTAAGTTGCTTATTTTTATATTATAGTAGCGTCTTCTAGATGGCTATAATATGGATTATCTAACTAAGCTATTGGGAGCGCGAATTAAGGACATCTTTTACTACCTAGCGTAGTAAGCGTTTAATCTTCCTCCAGTCTAACGCGCTAAGTATTAATATTATACTATTGCTAGAGGAAGGCCTCTTAAGCTCCTCTGTCTTAAATCTTTTAAATACTTACTCTAGATTTAGTAGCGAGATACTAGTGACTTTAAAAGCCTAAAGGGTCGTTTCTTCTTTAAACGCTATATTTTAGGCCTTATGGAATAGGTGGAAGAAGTCTCTTTTAGTAATCGCTAAAATTCCCTAGCACTTATATATAAAGTTAGTAAGCTTAGCGGAGTGGGCGGATAAAAGAGGTTTAAATAGGTAGACGTTAAGCGGCTACAGGGTGTGAGTTGGATAAGGTAGATAGATGGCTAGAAGGATTCTATTATCGTTATAATACTTAATAAACTCTATTGTAATATGTAATCTATAGCTATTAAGGATATAATTGCCTTGCCTTTGCTTTTGTCTCGCGATTAAAGACCTATTATAGCTATGCCAGCCCTAGGTAATTATTTATCTATCTACTAGGTAATAAGGTAAAGAAGGTTTTATACTCTAACGTATTCCACCAGCGAGCCGGCCACCCCACCGAACCGGCCAGCTCAATTTCCATTAAAAATCGCAAAAATCACAGTATAATATCTTAATAACTACTTAATAATTTCTAAAAATTTGTATTTAAGCTTACGTATATACTCTGTCTTATTTTATTTAATTTTAAAAAATTCTATTAAGTAGTTATAGAGATATAAAGATTAAAGTGGAATTTACGGTCTAAAACTATATATCTCTATAACTACTTAATATAATTTTTTAAAATTAAATAAAATAAGACAGAGTATATATATAAGCTTAAATACAAATTTTTAGAAATTAATATTAAGTAGTTGTTGAGATATTATACTGTGATTTTTGTAATTTTTGGTAGAAATTAAGCTGGCTAGTTTGGTAGGGTGGCCGGCTCGCTGGTGGAATACATTATAGGATTAAAATCTTAAAGTTATAAGTTTTGTATATTTCTAGAGACGGCCTAATAAATTAGAAAAGGCGTAAGGTAACTGCCGTTGGCGTAAATATATACTTATAACGGGCTCGTATAAATGCTTCTAAACCAAAGCTTATAGATTGTTATTATATAAGAATACTAAGCTAAGGAAAAGAAGGAGAATGTTAGAGACTGGCAAGATACAAAGGGGTCGCCGAGGCGCTAGTAGTAAGCAAGCCAATAGCGATTTTCCATGCCGGGCATAGAAAATCCTAATTGGTCAGCTCTATGAGTAGTGCTTACAGAATATGGCAAATTACGGCAAATTGCCCTAGGAACGGCAAAGTAGCAGGTGACGTGCTCTAGTACTATTATATTACCCCCCCTTCCTAAAAAAGCCTGCCCTTAGGCTTTATTTAAGTTCTTTATTATTGTCTAAATTATTATAGTTATCTAACCCCTCTTCCTAGTATTTAATCTAGCTGTCTAATTTGTGTAGTAGTCCGGGGAGGTCTGGGTAGGCTAGGTGGAAATCTTGTAGCTTATAGGGAGAGTACTTAAAATTAGATGCGGGGTACTATTCTAGATCTTTGTTATGACCTACCTAGCTTATATGGTATTTTAAGGTACCTTAGTCCTTCTTAACTGCTAAGATCTCTTTAACTTTCTATTCTTCGTCCTCTGCAATCTAAATTGGCAGTAGGGGGTCGTTGTACTATCTAGGTAATGGGTTGTCTGTGACCTTCCGCAGTCAGTCTAGAGAGAAGATAGGGTAGATCTTTATTAACTCTAGTAGCTTAACCTTAAAAGAGTGCCCTACCTTCTTAGGGATCTTATAGGGGCCAGCTATTTGGTGGCCTAGCTTATGGCTTGGCCTCTAGGTCTTCTAGTTCTTTATTAACACCTATACCTTATCTCCTATATAGAAGTCTACCTCGTAATAATGTTGGTTTATATTAGCCTCTTTCTTCTCTTATACCTTTTTTATAATTACTTAGGCAGTCTCCTAGGCTCTATATATTCTCTTAGCAAACGTCTAGGCCTCTGTATAGCTGAGGCGTTTATAGGCCGTTATAGGTCCTATAGGTCTATTCTAATCAAAGGATGTTCATAGCTTATATCTATAGAGTAACTTAAATAGCGACATTCCTATACTATTATAAGGGAGCGTAAGCTGTGCGTAGTCTATTATAGGCAGTAGTTCCAACTAGTTGTCCTAGTAGTAATTAACAAAGGGGTAAAGTTGCTGGTTAAGGTATTGGTTTATAATCTCGGTTTGGCCATTAGTTTAAAGATAGAATATAATAGAGAGTTTAATCTTAATCCTAAGGATGCGGTAGAATTTGTCCTAGAAGTCCAATATAAACTGGGGTCTATAATTAGAGATAATTAACTTAGGAGCGCCATGGATCTAGTAAATGTTGTTAATATATATGCGGGCCATATCCTTTATAGTTGTAGTCTTAAAGTAGGGGAGGGAAATAGCTTGTTTACTTAGTTGGTTAACTATCACAAAGGCTATATTATAGCCATATTTATCCTTTAGGAATAATTTAAAGTCTATTGTAATATGCTGCTAAGGGTATTTAGAAACTGGCAGTGGTTATAACTACCTAGGGGTTTAATCCCTAGGGGTATCTACCTGTTTGTAAGCATAATAATTTCTAATAAATTGTTCTATATTGGATAGGAGTCCTTGCCAGTAGTAGCAAGGCGCTAATAGTTAGTGGGTCTTGTCTTAACTAGGATGCGCTATAGAGACTTAATAGTGGGCTTTACAGATTAGTTCCGTTTATAGGTTATTAATATTTGGAACTATAAGCCGTTCTTAGTATAAGAGTAGTCCATCTTCCATTTCCAAATTAGGGTTGCCTTCTATAGCTTAGTCGCGGAGGGCTTTTAGGGATTTGGCTATGCGGTTCGCAATTAGGATGCGGTTAATTAGTCCTATTAGTTTATCCAGGATCTCTCCTTCTATAGGCGCTAGCTTATTCTGTTTAGAGCTTAGTTCCTTAAGGATATATAGGTTAAGCTATTTGGGACAGAGAAGGGCATGTATCCAGTGCTAAGCCTTTAGCTTATCCTGTAGTTCTATGTCCTATTCTCTCTAAGTAAGGGTATTAGCTTTAGAATTTTGCCTACTAGGGCAGTATATAATCGTAAAGAAGAATTGGGAGAGTATTTTAGCCTACCTAGCCTATTAACTAGTAAGCTGCTTTGTTATTATAAAATACTTAAGGGCTTTATAATTAGTATAGACTTTAATCTAAGAGTCTATACTTCTAAGCTCTGCGCGCTATTAGGACAATAATTATATAATAGCCAGCATTTCCTTATTATGTACCTCGTAGTTACACTTAGCTAGGGCTATTATTTTTAAGAAAAATATAATAGGGTACCACTTGCTATCTAGGTGTAACTATAAGAGAACCCCTACTACTACTCTATTAGAGGCGTCCGTTTCTAGCATTAATTTAAGGTCTGGATTATAGTAATGGAGAACTAGGGAGGAGGTAAGTTGGTCCTTTAATTCCTTAAAAGCTTTTATATAATTATCATTAAAAATAAAAGGCGTATTGTTCTTAGTTAGTTATATAAAAGGCTTAGCTATAACCCTATAGTTATAAATAAACTAACAGTAAAAGTTACAGAAGCTGAGAAAGGACTAGATGCCTTTTATAGTATAAGGGGGTTTCCAGTTATATATTGCCTTAACCTTCTTAGGGTTAACTTTAATTTCTTTTGTGCTAATAATAAACCTAAGGTACTTTATTTGTTTTACTCCGAATTTGCATTTTTTAATATTGACTTATAGGCCTGCATTCCGCAGCCTCTCTAGGACCTTTTTAACGTGAACTTGGTGCTTAAGTTTATTGTTTAAGTATATAAGAATGTCGTCTAGGTATGCCGTGTAGAATTCGTTAAGGTAGTTAAAAAGAACATTATTTATGTACTGTTGGTAAGTGGCTGGCCCATTTATTAGTCTAAAAGGAAGGACTTTATATTTATAAGAACCGTAGTAGGTGCGGAATATTGTTAGGTCCTCTAATATAGGGTCCATCTTAATTTAGTAGAAAGCTTAACGGATATTAAGCTTTATAAAGATCTTGGCTTGGCTTAGACGTATAAGAGTCTTATTAATTAGGGGGAGAGGGTAATAATCTTTCTAAGTAATGGCGTTTAGTTTCTGATAGTTAATATAGAAGTAGAGGCCTTTATTAGGTTTCTTTATAAATAGGATAGGGGAAGTAAAAGGGGCCTAACTTGGTTTAATGAACCCTTTATAGAGGTTGTTAATTAAGTACTATTTTATAGCTTTTAGTTCTTTCATAGTTTGCTAGTAAAGGGGGCTATAGCCTAGAGAGTTGTTGGCCTCTAACTAAATCTTATAATTATAGGTTTGGTAGGGGGGCAGTATATCTAAAGCTGCTTTTGAGAACGCGTCTCTATGGTTTAAGAGGTAAGTAGGGAGAAGGCGCTTAACTAGTTCTTTGTCCGTTTCCTCTACTAGCCCCTTTTCCTTTTTATTAATAATCTGGTTGATTTTATACAAGCTAGTTATAAAGACTTTATTGTCCTTCTGGTATATATTAAAGTGAAAACCTATAGCACTAATTGCCGCGATATTTACTATAGGAGTATTATGTGGTAGTAGGGGTGTCCGTGGCCTTGGGGGCTTTTGGTATATTAGTATTATCCTTACTCCTTTTAGCTCTTACTGCATCTTCTATAGGTTGTCCTTTATGTCTTATTAGTACGTCTTTTTCTATATTAGCTGGATCTCCGCAATTTAAAGGTTGTCTATATTACTATCCGTTCTACTTTTATAAGTAGAGTCCTCCTTAACTATAGTGCTTTAGGAGGGTATTATTATTGGTATGGAATTCCTACCAGCCTTATGGCGGGCATCTTCTTAGGTAAAGGCTAGGTTATAGTCTCTAACATCCTATTAATAAATAGGGTTAGGCTTTATAGCTAGTATCTTATAGTTAATACAAATTTCTCTAATAAAGGAGGGTAATTTCGGTCTATTCTCCGGCTAGATAAACTGTCTTTATTATATATTTAACCAAATGTTAAAATAGGACATCCATTTTTGGCTGAGAATTATATTATAAGACCCTAGGTCTAGGATATAGAAGGGGATACCAAACTGGCGTTGTCTATTAATAGCAATATATAGCTTTAAGATATAGGTAACCGGCTTACTGGCTTGGCTATTATAGCCTTTTACTTAAATAGGTTTCTCTAGTTAGGTAGCATTTATATTTAAGAACTTAGCAATGTTATTTATATAAGTAGTATTTATAAAGGCAAAGCCATTTACTCCAGTGTTAATAAGGGCATTTATATTAACTCTATATCTATTTTAAGATACTATATATAGAACCGTAAAGTGTTTTCCACCTATTAGCTGACTTAGATTAATCTCTTTAAGATTAATAGGATACCCTAGAAGGGAGTTTTTCCCTAGGGTTCTTCTTTTCCTAACTTGTTGGACATTTCTTCTTCCTCTATTTCCTTAATATTACCTATATCCTTTAGCTCTGGGTAAGATGTGGTAAAGTAACTATCTTTTCTGTAATTGAAGCATGTTACCATAACAGGGTTAATTAAGGTATTGCGATAAGTATTAACTAAAGGTATAGTACGTGGCAAGTCAGGCAAGGCTTGCGGGTAGGTAGTTGTAACCGCTTTTAGTATAAGGGCGATTGTGGTTTATCTTCTAACACTAGCTCCTATTATTGTGGCGGGTAGGTTATAGTTGCTACAGAACCACTTTAGTTAATTAAAATGGGTATTAATTTATTTTAGTTCTGAATCTAGCAATAAACATTAGGCTGTAAGTTTTTAGTAGGTTGGTAGGTTATTTAAGGCTACCGTAATCTTCTCTTGTAGTTAGACCGTTAGCTTATTGTATAGGTCCAAGTGGTAGTTCTTAAGGGGAACTTGGCCTTTACCTGCTAGGTGTAAGAACTAAGTCTAAAACTTAGTAAAGGTTTAGTTTAATTTTATTATTAGGCAGTTATAGTTATAGTAGGCATCCCATACTTTATTTGGATTAACATAAATAGCAGCTAGATGCTGTATTATCTTGTTAGTAGATATAAACCAAACAGGTGACTTGTCTTTAAACTTAGCCTAGAGGTATTACTGCGTATCCCTAATAGTTTAACTAAAGAGGTAGAGTATCTTAGCTTCTTTAGAGGGGAAATGGTTGTGGTTAACACGGAGCTTCCCTTATACTTAGATCCTCTAATTTTTAAAGGTAGAGTCTATCCTATTAGATAGTGGTTAAGGATTAGGGAGCTTAATGGACTTTAATTGCTTTGTTATTATGTCTGTACTCTTTAGTATATTACATTTAGTTAAGTGGATGGGTTAACTAAGGCTTTATAAAGGGGAGGCTGGGCTGTTTTATAAGGCAGTAAGGCTTTTCAGGATCTCCTTTAGAGTCTCTTATATACTTTAGGCTTAAAGATAATTGACCTTCTAATTAGCTGCAAGGGCATGAATCTATTTATGCATATCTGTAACGTTGTTATTGTCTTTGATTTCTGATCCTAACTAGATCTTAGGTTCCTCTTAGGTAGAGGCAGGTCTTTTAGATAAGCTTACTTTAGGTGCCATTATCGGCTTCCTAAGGTTTGTTGGAATTATATAATTTAGTTTTAATTCTAGGGTGCAGGTTAAGTACAGTCTGGCCTATAAAAGTGGGATATTGTTAGGGCCTTCCCAGGCGTGGTAGTGTGAGTTTTTTTAGTGTCTAAGTATAATGTGTTAACGCGTCATTGTAGACAGAGGTCTTCTTTTAGGGTGGGATATTATTAAGGCCTTCCTAGACAATATAGGGAGAGCTTAATATAATATAATGGGCTTGTATAAATGCTTCTGAACTAAAGCTTGTAGATTGCTACTATATAAGAATACTAAGCTAAAGAGAAGAAGGAGAATATTAGAGACTGGTAAGATATAAAGGGGTTGCTAAGGCGCTAGTAATAAGCGAGCTAATAGCGATTTTCCATACCGGGCATGGAAAATCCTAATTAGTCAGCTCTATGAGTAGTGCTTACAGAATATGGCAAATTGCGGCAAATTGCCCTAGGAACGGCAAAGTAGCAGGTGACGCGCTCTAGCACCATTACAATACTATTGTTATAATCTACTTACGGTTACTATCCTAGAGTATTTGCTTAATTCCTCCTTAATTATACTAACATTAGGAGAATACCCGCTTTATCCTTAATAGTACCCTAATTAGAAAGGCCTTTTTGTCCATATTATATATATTTTAAGACTTAATATTATACTGCTTAATTTTATTGCCCAGGAGCCTAAAATATGGGCTATACTTAAAGGCAGAGTTAGCGCGTTTACGTATGGCATTAATGATAGATGTCCATTAAGTAACTAGATTACTATAGTTTTCTTATCTTCTACAAATTCGCTTAATAAGAGCCGCCCATATTAATAACGCGCATCAAAAAATACACCCCTTATAACCCCACTAATATAGCTCTATATTTTATAAATAGAGGCCTATTTATAGTTCTATTCTAGGGCTATAAAATAAGCTATTATTTATATAAATTGGACTAATATTGGTGGAATTATATGGGGTGCTTTGCAACGGCTAGAAAACTTAAATTAAGGCTTTACGCTGACTAATTAAACCACTCTGCCCCCAAAATAAGCACCCCCTATAACTCTACTAAAATATACTTAAATTATATAAATAAGGGCTTGTTTTATAGCCCTAGAATAGAATTATAAAATAGGCCTCTATTTATAAAATATAGAGCTATATTAGTGGGGTTATAAGGGGTGTATTTTTTAATGCGCGTTGTTAATATAGGCGGCTCTTATTAAGCGAATTTACAGAAGATAAGAAAACTATAGTAATGTGGTGCTATAAAATAAAGCAATTAACCTAGTTCTTGCCTAGCTCCTTTCCTACTAATTCTGCTGCGAAATTCTATATTATCTACCTTAAATAAGGTAGCCCTCTTGTGTAAAGGTCATCTATATATTATATAAGCTCGGATTCCTAGGTGGCGTTAAGGAGGCAGCTAATATTAACCTTTTCTATATAGCTGCCCTGTACCCCACAGTGACGGCGCAATAGCGTTAAGCGCTTAACACCATACTTTTTGGTAATCTGCGTATAATTAGGCTTTTCTCCAAGCTTTAGCGACTTTAGCGACTCTAGCGTGGCCTCCATAGCGTATATATTGGGGTGGTGGCGGGCGTATAAAAATGTCAAAGTTTTGGTGTTAATGGCTCGGCTAAGCGCCTAATAAGTCGCTAAGCCGCATATAATATATACAACCCCTATTAATATCTATAAATATTTACAGCTAAGCCTATAGCCAAGTCGTAAATATTTTTAAATATCTTACCCCCCCTAATTAAGCCGCTAATACGCGCGTACTATTAGCCCATTAGGCTAGCTATGCGCCTATATATTTACCCTATATAGTAAGGTCACTTATCTAGTTGCTAAGCGGCTAGTAGGTAGGTTTACTTTCTCTACCTCTCCTCCCTAGTCTATATCTGCGTATATTTAAAAAATGGTATTAATTAATATTAGTTGTATAGAGATTAATGTTATAAATAATACCAAACTACGCGCTAATACGTAGAGTATCCTCGCCTTTATAAATGCCAAGAGGCCTAAAAATATATCTTTAAATTATAAGCCAAAGTAGAAGGAGTTTAAGGTAGGCAGGTAGGTGCTTTATAGAGTAATATACTAGCTAACGCGTGCCTCTTCCTTTTAGGCCTTCTATAAAAAGAAGTAGTACTATAATAGCAATACTATTACGGAAGAAAAGCTTCTCCTTTTTCTTATTAAGGAGGTTATAGGCCAGCCACTAAAAGTAAAAAGCCGTAAGGTTAGTAATAATATACCCTAGGATAAGACGCGGCTCTCCTAGCGCTTAATTCGCGGCTATATTACGGCCTTAATAGACCTTTACTAGGCGCAGAAGGCTATAGGGATAAATAGTTACTAGTCCCTATAGGAGGATAATATTAGGGAGTACCTAAAGATTCTATAATAGAGGGATGTGTAGTAGAAAAAGGACCAGTTTACGGATAAGAGTAGAGATACTCTGCTCAATGGATATATAGAGGATAAGTTTAAGAACGTCTACCGCCAACTATAGGCCTATAGAGACTCCTTGCTAAAATGCTACCTCTATACGCTTATAGATATCCTACTAGGCCACTATATACTTACCTATAGCAGCAATAGGCGCTTTACTAAGATCTTAGACCTATTTACCTTTAAGTTTAAGGGCGAAGGCCCTACGCGCTATATGCTCCTAATATTTACTATATACACTAGTAAGTAGAACTAGTATACAGTAAACCCCCCTTATTACGATATAGGTTTTGCAGCTAAGCGTGTTATTATAAAAGGGGTATCGTTATATTCTGTATTTGTATATAAAATGCACCCAAAATCAAAATTAAGTAATTATATTATATATCTACGCCCATAAAACCGTAATTAAGTAATTGGCTACACTAAAATATATTATAATTAACTACTGCTTAGTGTTTTAAGCTCGTCGGCCTTGGATTTAACGCTCATGCCTTAATAGAGTTATAATTACGTCTCTCTTAGAGTTGCTTTGCTACTTCTTATAAAGTTAAAGCTTTTATAAGGCTATAAGCGCCTTATTAAGCTTAATTTAAGGTTAATTAACAACTTCCTTATCTGTTTCCATATTGCGATTAGGCCCTATATAGAGCTCTACTATACTCTTAATAAGATCCTTTAGTAAATCCTCTACTTCCTTACCTAGCAGCTTAATAAAATCCTAAATATTCGTTATAGCGCGGATCCTTCCTACTATATATAGCTGCTCTACTAATTACTGCATCTTATTAATTATAGGAGGATCTATATAATCTTAAGGGCGAGGCCGTGGGCTAATATAAGAGCTAAATAATATAGATTTAATAAAGTAGTTCTTAATTATCTAGGGTATAACTTCCCCCTAAGCTGTAATTAACCATTAAATTACCCATAGGATATATATCTGTTTAATTAAATCCTTATCCTAAAGCGAGTGCTTTACTATAAATTGTAGCTAAGATTGCCTATAGAGCAGCTTAAAGTTTATAATTATCCCTTAATTAAGTAGCTAGTATACTAAGGTGCAATTAGGAGGGAAGAACTTAATATATATATTTTTGAGAGAGCCATTTTTAATAAGCGTTTAAATAGCTGCTTTATAAGCGCTAAAGCCATTAATTAAGAGGAGTATTTTCCTACCCTATATCCTTCCATTAAACTAGGTAAGCTAATTAAGTATAATCACCATTATTATCCATGCCTTCTTATTATGCCTCTATATAATATCTAATAAGGCTATATCAATGCAATTAGATGCAAAGCAGTAAGGTTATAGTGTTAAGCCAATTATAAGGAGAGGAAGCTTATCTAAACCATTTGCATTAAAGTAATAGCTAAGAGAGACTTTTGCCTTCTCCTTTTTTATTCCTAATTAAGCCTTAATAGCTAATATAGTATCTAGTATAGCCTTTAAAATAACCCTATTTTATTCACATTATAAATATCCTTTAGTAGATAAGGAGCAATAATCCCTTAAAGCTCTATTATGCGATCTTCTGCTCCTTCTATATTAACTAAGGCAGCCTTACTATATTGCTTTCTTTTATAAATACCGTTGAAATCTTTAAAGCCTTCTATCTATCCTTATAACCACTTTAGCTTAACTATTTCCGCAAATATAGGTATTTAATGCTATAACTAAGTAGCGGCAGTATGTATAAGATTGCCAGTAATAGGAATGCGAGAGTTCTATAGGCGTTAGTACTACTTAAAGAGAGCTTCCTCTAAAAGAGGATATCTAGCAGCTCTTCTTTGCTCCTATATACCTCTCCTATATAGTAATTTAGCTCTATTAAGGTATTAAAATTTATTACTTAGTAATTCTAATATTAAGGATTAATGTCGGAATATATGGACAGAAGTTACGTGGTTACGTGTCGTCTACGTGTCGTTGTCGTGTCTTTGATTAGTCATCCTTATGGTGACTAATCAACCCCCTACTTAGGCACCGCGATCCTTACGATCCTCTGCTTTCGATACCTATTTGCAAAACATCAGAACAAGAGTATACTCTTAATAGGCCACCCCCCTGTGAAACCTACATTGATCAATGGTTAACCTCACAGGTTATACCATAGATTGACAAGGTCTTTTCAGAAGAGATAAGGC
>Ga0307507_10003160_pt1 | contig 32717 bp, 7 predicted proteins | sample 7_EM_MG_FD_207223 | JGI IMG/M metagenome (GOLD analysis project Ga0307507, IMG submission 207223) | Populus trichocarpa ectomycorrhiza microbial communities from riparian zone in the Pacific Northwest, United States - 7_EM | ecosystem: Host-associated > Plants > Roots > Unclassified | place... | reverse complement strand
TATTTAAAATATGTTATTAGTATAAAAGAGGTAAATATAATTATGGTTGCCAAATGCGTAGATTACTGGCAGGTTGCGCGCAGGTTGCGCGCAGGCTGCGCGCAGGCTGCGTGTCAAAAAAACACGACATAGGCTAGTCGGTCGAGTTGCCAAATGACCTTAACTGCGCGCCAATTGCGTCAACCACCAACCATTGAGGCTATTGAAAGGGTACCATATTTTGCCGATGTGGTAGCTGTTTAATATCCTTTGTAGGAAGCTCTGCTAAGTCATTTAATATAGTTGTTTAATCTGAATTTGAGGTAGGTCTATATAGGATAGATTTATCCTTAGATTTGTCCTTATAGAGAGGTTCTAGTAGACTAATTGCCTAGATGGTGTCTTTTAATGCTTCCCTAAGTAGGTAATTGATGTTTTAACCCTTGGGGTTATAGAATGAGGTCTTATTAAATGTGACGTCTCTAGTTTGAATGACTTTGTGAAGGCTTAGAATCCAGATTTAATAGATATTTATTAAATTGTAGCTGACTAGGTGTCCTATTAATGTATAAGGAGCTAGCTTGTCTCCCTTTCTGACTTATTTATTTAGCGTATAGGTCTTGCAACCGTATTCGTATATATAGGTAAGTAATGGTAGCTTGCTGTAGGCGACCTTGTATGGAGTTTTCCACCCTAGCTGCTTATTTGGTGTTTGATTAAGTGTATAGCCAGCAGTAAAGAAAGCTTCTGGTCCTAGAGATAGGGGTAAGGATGCTTCCAGCTGTATAGACCTTGATTGTTCTATAAGGGTTCTTCTAGACTGTTTAGCTCTGCTATTTTGTTCCTTAGTATACGGTGCTTGGTATTTAAAGGTAATGCCCTTGTCTGTATACCATACTTATAGGGTGTCTTCCGTTTGTTTAAATGCTTATTTATTATTGCTCTAGAAGAAGATAATGTCTTAGTGAAATTACGTCTTAATTAAGCAGTAAGTCTTACAAATAGTAGGTAGAATAGTAGCTTTGTCCTTATTCTTAGAGGTAAATATAAAGTTAAATTTAGAATACGTGTAATAGAAGTGCATGGTATATCTATCGCCGTTATACCCTGGTACTCCAAGGTAGATAATATTAAATGCTAGCCATTTAAATGGTCGAGTGGCTAGAAATTCGTGTTCTTATTTTTAAGAGATCTGCTATATATGCTTTGCTAATAAGTAAACTTTACATTTAATTTTAAGCAGTGCTCGTTCGTTAGTTTTAAATTTGGTCAGCTCTGCGCTAATAATATACTTAGGAAGTTGTGTAATAGCATTAGGTCCTATATGGCTGAGTATCTTGTGCCATCTTGTAGCTGTAGCTCCGATTAGTTTACAGGCTATTTGGCTTAGTTAAAATCTTCCTGTTAAGAAGGTTAATTAAGTTATTAAGTCTAGGGTATTTTTAGGCTCTCTATGTATTAGTGCCTAGTAGCCCCCTAGTTGTTTTGCATAGTAGACTATTTTACTAGTTGCTAGACGGTATAGTATATTTCGTCCTGAGTTGAAATGGATGTTGTTATTAATAGCTCTTAAAAGTGCTACAGTATTTGTGAAAAAGGTAGGTGCTAGTGCTATATGGGATAGCTTCATTTTTAACTTCTTAGCAGGTATATTAATAGTAATGGTTACTGTTCTATAGGCTTAAATTTTCACAAAGTTTCCGCTAGCAATTAGGTAGTTGTCTTCTGCTGCTAGGTATAAGAAGGTAAAGTCTTCTTTATTATTGCAGATGTGGGTATTTGCACTAGGGTTAAGTATCTAGGTGTTCTAGAGTTTAAAAGGAACTTAACCAGTACTAAACACGGCAGTATGGCTAGTCGGTTTGGTAGAAGGTAGGGTTTTAGAATTAAAATCAATTGTGGATTCTATATTCTAATTGTTCTCCTTTACTTCCTATTCTCTTTTTTAGATTTAGTTAATAATGTGTTTAATCTAAGGTGTAGATAAGATAGCTTTATCTACTTTCTTCTAGATATCTGCCCTTGGTCTCCATTCTTAAGGGCGCTTATGCTTAGTAATGTAATAGCAGTCATTGAACTGATGTATAATGCCGCATATGCATTCCTTATTCCATCTTAAATTTGAATTTAAATTGCTGTTGGAATTGGAATTGCTGTTAAAGTCTAAATTGGAATTGTTTTGAAGGGTTATAAATGCAGAGTTATTAGTAGTTGAGGTAGACGATGCTTACTGCATGCGGTAGTGCTCCTTGAATTCCTTAATGAGGTTAATAATGGATGGGGCTTTTTTATCTTTTTATTCTTTCCTAATTAGGTCTACTTCTAGTACTCCTACAAAACTAGAAGAGATGGCTTTAATGGCTTATATAAAATTATAGTAGGGCCTAAATCCCTATATATTTAGAAGCTTTAATTCCTCTACTAGCTTATAGACGCTCCTCTAGCTATTTAACTATTTTTTAATGCTCTGCTTTTTGTTATAGGCTTTAAGAGCCGTGTATTAATTAAGGACGTCGCGCTTTTAACCTAAGGTAGTAGGGGCGAGTACAGCCTCCAACTCTTAAAGGCGTTTGTATACTGTTCCGAGGTCTTTAATAGGAGGGAGGTAGGCTACTAACGTCGTGCGGACGATATAATTGCTGATATCGTTTATGGCTTGCTCTTGCTTCTGGTGCACGCGGAGGTCGTCCTTGTATTCCGTGTATAGTTGATTATAGGCAATGAGTTGGTTTGGATCTAGCTTGGCTATTAATGTAGCAGTAGGAAGCACGTCTTTTAGTATAGGCCGATTCAGAGGTTCCAGCTTCGGAAGCTTGTCTTTCTTCTTTAATAGGTTAATGTACTGCTATACGTTGTTTGTTTTAGCAGTATCTTAAATAATAAAGAACCATTGCATCCAATCAGATGGCTTTTTAAGGATAAGGTTAAATTTTAAATGAGGTCCGTCTGTATTGGTTGTTATTTTTAGAATTTAACAGGTTAAGCAGGGTCCTAGGTTAGCGTCTTGGCGAAACCTTATTTTAACGTTTTTTGATTCGTCAGTTCGTTTGTGTGTTGGGTACGTTCGTCGGCCAGGTGCGACCGTCCGTTCGTTTAGTAGGTGAAGAAGCTCAAGACACTTGCAAAGGTGGTAGAAGTAGTGACTTCGTAAAATAAGGTAGTAGATTGATTGGTTTAGCAGGTAGTGCAATCCGGACTCATAACTGTAATAGTATAAGTGTGGGTATTGAAAGAACGACTTAATTGTAAATCTATGGAAATTAAGTGAACTAAATATATGAAAGTAGACCCGGAACTCCATAGTCTATGACTTAATATTTGACCGTATCCGAGACATACGAGGGTAGCGTCGATCATGTCTTGGAGCCTTTTAGGCGACGTTCTTGTGTCTTAGCGTAGTGCTGGTGAACTGTTACATATACTCCTGTCTATCTTTAAAATAAAGGTGCAGTAGGTGACTATATACGCTTCTTACCCTTACTATAAACCTAAGAGGGTGAGCGAGGAGACTCCGTTCTGGTTAAATAAGACCGCTCTTGTCTACCTGGCTGGGTAGTATAAGAGGTATTAGACTAACGGCTCTTAGATAATATAGCTCTTTCGCGCCCTTCTACCTGCTTAGTCCCATAATTCCTTAGGCAACTTTATATGACTCTATCCTTCTACAATAACAGGAGGTATAATACTTGGATCCACTATAACAGTTAAAGGATTAATTCTATAGTTAACGCAGTAGAAGTATAAGCGGCTATTAAAACGCTCCATCTTAGTTATATATATAAGCTGGAGGCCGTCGAAATCGGACTCTGCACCTGTACGTGGTGACGGCTACGAACCTAGTCTTTGAAGTTCAGATCCAGAGCTAACGCAGAGACGTCGCACAGCGTGCGGACAGGACCTGGTGGTGGTTGTGGGCGTTAAGGGCGGTGGTGAAAAATTTTCGGATGGTGAGATCTTGAAAACCACTACTATTGGCCCTCTACAGTACGACGACTACTACACTGTTCTATCTAGGACACCTGTACGATCCAACATGGATGCATAGTATTCGATAACATCCCCCGACCCCCAGTTGAAAGCATCGACGACCTTATATTGACGAACGAGTGGACGAGCGAACGAACGAGCAAATATACGGCCCCTCCTAACCCCTAGGGCGATCGCCCGTGGAGTATGCGGTCACTCGCCGTACTGCCGTAATACTACTCAAACCGTCAGCCGGATAACCCCGTATGGTTTTCCTTGTCTCCTCTTGACGGAGTGGTGCCCTTAGAGAGGGCCTAGTGACTGGGGCCTAGGCACAAAAGATACCTAGGTACACACACACACATATCCCGCTTTTGTCTTTCGGTATTAGGATGGTAGAACGGATGAATCCCCCTTACGCCTTTGATAGGCCTTAGGGGGGGGGAGGCATGGCGTATATGGTAATGGTCAGTAAGAGATAGCATATAGGGGATGGTTAAGATATGGAACACGAGGCGCATGGCAATTGATTGGTAAGGCCTAGCTGGGACGTAGTGAACCCTAGCTCTGGATAAGCTAAGGAAGGAAGCAGTGGTTCCTAAGGAGTTTGAACATCTAAGGAGGACAGGACATAGCCGTAGGCCCGTAGGGCCGCTGCTATGGACGGACATAGCAAATTGGGGTTTTTCATCCTACTAAGGCGGCTTATAGGGTTTTTCCTCCCCCAACCCAACTGCAGGGTTTTCTTCCTGTAAATTATAAGTTTTCCCCCTGTAACGGAGTAGTCTGCGTGGGCCAGATAGGATCCGTATTAGACGTTAATTAAAGAATCTCTCTCTATATAAGCTGGAACGCATCCTTGTAGTTCTTAACAGCCCTAAGACGGTAAGAATGCATCCATTTCCCAACTTTGTTCCTATTACCAGTAAGAAAAAGGTTACAATCTTAAATTACTGCTGGAGAATCCTATTATCGTTTACTAAGAAGGGCGTTAGATAAGGCACTAGTAGTAGTAAGCTTAACTATAGCAGGGAAGCGGTATAGGATTGTGCTGTAAAGATTAGCATGTCTAGATAGCGTGCAAGGCGGTGCTTTTAAGTCTTAGTAAGCATCTGCCAGCTCTACCTAAGTTCCTCCTTCCGTAACCTTAAGGTTATTGTAATTGTTCTAAATACTAATAAACTATAGTAGTATTATTTGCTAGGTCCTAGTTAAAGGTCCTTTTACTCCATAAGGAAGGTAAGGTATAGTTATGCGCATATCTCCTTTCTTATACGGCTAAGCCACCCAGTTAGTTATATACTTTTCTACATCCTTAGTGGTCTAGTTTTAATTAGAGATCTTATATATAAATCTATTACCCTTAGTTAATCCTTATACTTTAAGATCTGCCCACCATAATTCTAAGTAATAATATATACCAGGCAGGATAATTGTGCAGTTATCCTTAGTTTTATTATCTAAAGAAACGCTCCCTTAGATTATATTAGTACCACATCCACTTTCTAGGAGAGAGGGAATATTAATATTAATATAGCGGAAAGCTGTAGAGTCTCCCTTAACCGCGAACTTTGTATAGTAAGGGTAGGAGATAAGTTGCCACTAGCTATTAGGCCTGAGAGCATAATAGAGACAGTAGTACTGAGGATCTTATCTTATTAGCTGCTGGTAGAGACTGTGGGCTATTGTTCTTAACTAGCTATAATTTAGCCGTCCATTAATTAGACGCTAGTAATAATAGTACATACGTATTTCCTTATTAATTATTACTAAAATGCTAGAATCCCACTACTATCCAAATATATTTAAAACCATAGATCCGTCTTGCTGCTATATATCTTAATTATCTAGTAACAGCATCTAATTAAGTAAAGCCCCTCTGTTATAGGAAAACCTTAGTGCTGAATTATAAATGAACTTATATGGTTTTAAGGAGTTAGATAGAACTGGAGGTTTATAAGCTTTTCTAAACTAGGAGTATATAGTAGGATCTGTCTTTATAGTGCCAAGGTAATTATAAGCGTGGTATATTAAATGGAGTCTATGGCACAGTGCGGCATACTTTAGACCCTTTATTGCGAAACCTATATGTCCTTCTATGGCTTGCGTATGCATCTAGTAGACTTTATATATCTTTGGGTTAGAACCAGCCGCCCTATACTAACTGCACAAGAGCTTTATAACCTCGGTTAGTTTAATTTTAGTAGTTTAGTTTAGGGACGCTTTAAGATAAGCTGGTATATTATCTTTACAGTTATACCCTCTTTTTAAATAGAGTATCGCTATAGTATCTGCGATCTCCTTAATATACTCCTTATTATCTCTAGGCTTAATAACGTTCTTATTAAACATTAATTTTACTCCTAGCCCTTCTACTTCTAGGTAAGCAACTATTAGCTCTCTCCTTGGATTTCTTCTTAAAGAGGATACTGGCAGCCACAGGGGCAAGCTAATAGGCGTTCTAGCTGCAAGAATACTTTTATTTATAGAAGATAAAGGCAAGTTAATTAATATAGGTAATCCTTATTAAGATGGGCTTGGCATAATACTAACGCATCCTCCTTAAATAGGTCTTGACGGCTAAAAGGTTAATAGATTTATTATATTAGAAGTATATTAAGAATATATTTATAGTATAAGAGCTAAGCTCTCTCCTACTTGCCTAATTCCGATATTAGTGACCTTTAGTCCTATAGTAGTTAGTCTTCTACTTCTTGGTAGTAGGTTCTTATTTAGAATAAGGAAGCCAGTTAATTGTCTTCCTAAACTATACTTATTTACTACCTTATCTGATATTACCCGTCCTAACATCTTGGGCGCGAGCGTAAAATCGGTTAGCTGCAGTTAAGTAGTATTCTTAATGCTGCGTTTTGGATAATTGAGCCTCTTAACTAGGGCCTTATTAACTTGCGCCGTTACTTTATAAAGTAGGTGGACGGTGAGCTTTTGGATAGTAGAAAGGAAGTAGTAGGAGACTGCGTGTTTAAGCAGTCTGTTAAGAACACCTTGTCCCTAGGCTTTTTAGACGGTTTCTCTGGCCTTGTTGCACTAATTTCTTTAATCCTTTGCCATCTTACTAATGTTAGAGATGTCTTTAAAGATTAATAAGAACGTATCCCTTCCTAAAGATGCTTACAGCCTATTATCCTGGTTAATGAAATTAACTACCACACTAGCAGCATCTGCGTAGTTCTCTCTTAAGAGCAGAATCTTGTTATAGATTTAGATAAGCATAGCCTAATGCTAGTTAACTACAAAACCTCTAACTTCTATAAGGATGTTACTGATCTGTCGCTTAGCTCCTTTATATAGTACTAGCGGTTTGCTTAATAAAGACATAATAAGTGTACTATTATTAATTCTACTTGGTCTATTCTTTGGTTAATTATAACTGTCTTTAAGGTCTATTAAGGGTAAAAAGGTAAAGTTTTTAATAGGGTTTCCTAATCTAAATAGTCTATTAAATCTAGTGGTAGTATGGGGTTCTGCTGGCTCTAATTACTAAATAGACTAATTATGATTTTCCATCCCTAGGATAGAAAATTGCTATTAGCTTAGTAAAGGCGGTGAGCGGAACTAATATCCCCATAGTAAATGAACCTAGATGGTTATGTACAAATATCCTTCTGCCCTTACCTCACTATTAATATATAATAGATTCCTATAACTAAAAAAGCAAATAAGAAAGCGTAATAGAAAGAGCTTTAGGAAATATGGCGAATAAACGGATTGTATAGCTGTTATCTACATCCCCTCCCCTACCTTAGAACTTAACTGTCCCCTAGTTAAATATTTTATACTTAGTTCTGTTAAACAATTTTTCTAGAATGCGCACTTCTTAAACTATACGGCGTTGCAATACTGGTGGATTTTGCATAATATCTTCCTTAGGCTCTAGCTCTGCTGTTATCTCTTTATAGTTCCGCTTAATTGGTTAAGCCGGTCCTTTTAGCGGACTTTAGATGCCTATTATTAATAGAACTTCTTTAATCTATTTCCTAGAGTTTAGTTACGGAACGGCGTGCCGTTAAGATCCTTAATTAAGTACTATCCCTTATGCGGGTGACTCTTACGTATATAGAACGGTCCTAGCCATTTTAGATCCAGCTTGCAACTGCTAGAATAATCTTATTTAAGCTGCGTATTATAGAGTATAACTATATCTCTAACCTGAAATCCGTCCCAGTGAATGCGATAGGTGTTATTAAAATACTCTTTATTTGCTGCTCTTAGCTGTCTTATATGCGCGACAGCCTCTTATATATCTGCGTCTCTTTAGTCGAACTGCTTTATATAAAGCGCTAGTAGCTCTACAGTGGTCCGGACCGTTTCTTAAGGCAGTATCTACTAGGTGGGTATGCAGAGTTTAATAGGAAGGATATGCTTATATCCATATATAACTCTTGCTAGTGTTATTCCCATAGACCGCTTAATAGTTGTCCTATCTGCCTATAAGACGGTATAAAGATTGTCTAGCTATAAGCCGTCCATCTTTACCAAAGCGTCTATTATAGGTTTATGGCCCCACTCTATTAAGCCTTGCCCCTGTAGGTAATATACGGAAGCTACAACCCTTTTAATATTGTAGAGCTCTATAAGCGCAGCGGTAATATTAGCATTCTCTCCTTTACTATTTATAGAGAGCTGTCCGAATACTCCCCATTGGCAGATAACATCTTTATAGAGGAACTTTGCTATACTCTTTATATCCTTCTTTTAAAAGGGTCCAAGCTTCTACCCATCTAGATACATACTCTTAAGTAATAGCCAGGTACCAGAATCCAAGACGGTTTGGCGGCATAAATATAATATCCACTATTACTTATTGCTATAAGGTAGACTCCTATATAGGGTATATTACTTCTTCTTCCTATCCTAGCTATTATTCCTGGCACTATAGGCATAACTTAATATGCTATAATATCTAATCCTATAGTCCTGGCCACTAATATTAATTTAAGACCCTCTGGTACGTTCTCTCCTGTCTATAATATCTACTCCAGTTGTAAAGGCTCTTAATAATTTCTTACTAAGTAGTCTTATTATTAACTACCCTTTATATTAGCACGTTCTTAGACTATTAGTGGAAGAGCTGTTAATTACGCATTAGAAACTTTAGCATATACCGTTTAAACTTTTTAAATTCCTTAGTATTTATTTCTTCTGGATATTGTAGGGTTACTAGCTATTTTATAATCTTCTAAGATTCCTCTAAATATAAGTTGTCTAGTGGCAGATCTGCTTCTATTTTAAGAGGACTAGCTGTATACTCTAAGGCACTCAGCTTATAGTTAACGAACTCTTTAATATCCTTAGTTAGCTTATTAGGTTGTTTACCATTAGGCGGCCGTTGCGAAAGTCCATTAGCTAGGCTATTTTTCCCTAGTACGTGTCTAATATTAAAGTCCTATAGCTGAATCCATACTAACTATCTTATTATTAAGGCTCTAGGTAAATTAGTGGCGGCACAATTTAGTTATGCAACTAAGGTATTTACGTCCGCCTCTACCGTAAAGCGAACGCCGTATAAGTATACGCGATACTTCTTTAACGCATATAGCAACGCCTAATATTTAAGCTTTCCTAAGTTATATTTCTGTTCTGCTTAAGACTAAATACTGCTTTTATATTAACATAGGTGATAATAACCTTGCACATCTAGTTGCATAAGGCTGCACCCCTATCTATTCTTGCATCCGTTAACAGTAAGAATAATTAGCCCTACTCCCTTACTATAATCTAGTTGAACTAATGCGGGCGTAGTAGTAATTGCATACTTTAGAGTTTTTATAGTAGCAATCTGCTCTATGCCCTATATAAACAGAACATTTACTTATAGCAATTAGAAGATTGGCTCTGCCTTAATTGCGAAGTCTTTTACCTATATTTGGTAATATATAACGACCCCTAGAAAAGCTTAGGTGGACATAACATCTTTATAGGTTTTTTAGTAAATGATCTTTGCGACTTTTAACTCTTTTAGATACCGTCCTTTTCTATTATAGCGGTAACTAACTACTATAATTTTATCCTTGTAGAAGTGAGACTTTATACTTAAGATTGTATACCTAGCTCGTTCTAAATCTGCAAGCACTCTGTCTAGCTATATAATGTGTTCTAGAATATATCTGCGTATGCCTAGAAGACTCTCCTCTCTATTATATACTGTCTATGGACCTTTTACTGTAATATTATCTAGAAATGGTAGGGTATGGTATAGGATGTATTGTTCTAGGATCTTGGTAATTATCCTTATAAACTGGGCTACTGAATTTGTGCCTCCTATAGGTACTATTGTTTGTTATAAAAGTCCTAGAGGTGTTGTAAAAGCTATTAGGTTCCTGCTTTTAATATTAAGCTCTAATTAGTTATAGCTAGAGAAGAAGTCTACTAGAGATATAACCTTGCACCTTATAAACTTCTTAGAAAATTTATTAGTATATAGCGGCAGATTGTATCCCTAATAGTTACTTAGTTAATATTTATTGCCGTATTTATTAGTTAGTACTTCTTATGTTCCTTCTTACTTATAAGAAACCATAGATTCCTATATAGGCTTTCGTAATACTCTAGAGTCCCTTAAGCTAGTCGTTCTTGTAATATACTTATTACTTCTCCTTATAGGGCCCTTGGTATAGGAAAGTTTAATACTTACTATGCTTTATATAGCACGGTCTTAATCTTTAGTAGTGGAGTTATGTCCCTGCTAATGTGGCCTATTTTAGAGAATTCACATGCCAAAGCCTCTTTTTAGTTGAATAATATAGCCTTAAGAATCTCTTGTTCTTTTGGCTGAATATCTCCTATAATTATACACTCTAATTATTCTGGCTTTAGTTATATACCACGGGCTAGCTTGGTGTATTATAGTTTAAGGAAATAATTATATGGACTAAGAGGCAACCCTTAGATGGACGCCTTTTGTTAACGTAAGGCCACCTTTTACTATTCCACTATATCTCCTATAACTGTTCTATCTAGTGCTGACGAATTAACTAGGTGGACTTTATCTGCCTTTTATTTATACGCTGTTGCTATATTTATGGCGTTTTATTAGGCCTTTCTCTGGCAGCCTTCTGTTTGCATTATAAATAGATCCGTCGTCTTTAATATTTAATATATAAGGGACCTAGCCTTTGCCTTAAATACTGGCTTCCAATTCTTTCTTAAGTGTTTCTTTAGGACTTCCTTTAATGTTTTACTATTAAGCTCTCTCTATCTAATGTTTTGTTCTTCTTTCTGTTAATGGCTCTACCTAGTGGGTATCTAAAACGGTAAGCGTCTGTGTTGGAGCTATACCTCTTTTCCCTGCTTTTTAATCTTAACGTCCTTCTTGTCCTAATGCGCTAGGTTATAAGTAACCCTGGATATAATCCCAGCGGTTATACTGGTTATATATTTCCTAAACTATTATCTATATTAATGCCTTTATCTGGTTTAAAGAATATTGTATCCTTGTAGGATGTTAAGAACCTTATTTTAACTCTGCTATCTTCTAATTAAATAATGCAAGATACCTAACCTGTTATAGTTTATTTTATTGCTAGTCTAGCCCTTACTAACTATAGTTTACTAAGTATTACCTTATATAATATTTCCCCTACAGTAATAAACGTTGTAGATATTAAGACGTTACCTATTACTATAGGGACCGCATATACCAACCTAATAAACTTAGACTAAGTCCTATTAGTAGATATTAGACATACACCCTGTAGTTATAGGGACAGGCTTAATATTAGTAAACCATATTGTAGAGCCACGCTTTCCTTAATAAGGTTAAGCTCTGCTCTAGAGTTAATTAAGTACTTAGCCCTTCTATCTCCTATCTGCGCTTTTACCTTTAGGCACTGTTTTTAAAACTAGACAAATCCTGCTTCTTGTTTAATCTAATCCACCTTAATAGTTATTAAGCTGGCTTAATTAATATAGAATGTTAGGTATGCTAATAACACAGATGCCTTAATATCTTCCTACTTCTGTTAGTAAGGCTCTATAAGAGGTGGTAGAAGAGGCTTAAAGAATAGCCTTGTAACCTTAGGTATGTACATAAGGTAGTTACTAATAGTAACTTTAATAGTTTTTAATAAGATCTTGTCCGCTATTACTGTTAGACTTGGAATGTTTCCCTTTAGTATATCCATTATCCTAACTGGCTTTAGTTATAGTACTTTGGCTATTATTATTACATCCGCTATCTGCTCCGTCTGTCTTAGCTGTTTGGTATAGTCCATTTTATTAATTTTATTATTGCTTAATGGTGGTTAAGGAGCCTACTGTTAGGGCTATAGGGCGATTTAGATATGCCCTTTTAGTTATATATTTTAAACTACTGCTAGTTGCTAACCAGATAGTTTTAGAGGCGGCTTTATTACTCTTACTTCCCCTTGCGGTCTCCTAAGATTATATAACCATGGTATAGGCTGTAACTGGGTTACAGCTCCTACTAAATTAACGTATATTAACTCTACTTGGTATATATCCTCCTAGGACTTGCTAAGTTCCTCCTTACTTTTAGCGTCGCTTCTATTTATAAACTCTACTAAAGCTGCCTTTAGTTGGATACCTGTCCCTAGAGCGTTAGGATTAATATTCGCGTTTTGCCTTAGCTAGTCTTTAAGAAACTAAATCTGATTATTACTTGGTAAATACGGAATTATATTTCCTAGACGCTCACGTATTCCAGAGTAGATTTGGTTATTTTTATTTATATATATAAAACCACAATAAACTAATTCCTAGAGCTATGGACATTAATTAATAAAATGGTAGGAACCCCCGTATCTATAATATATCTAAGCTTATATTGGGTATATGCTAAAGTTTCCTAGCCCTCTATACCTTCCTAGACCCGGCTTATATTGTTCTTATAGCGCTCCCTTATAGGGCGGCTGTGGTCTATTATTTAGCGCCAGTCTTAGGCCTATTTATTCTTAATACACTAACGCTCTATTTAGGAGCTATGTATACTGTATTAGATCTTGGCAAATCCTATCTAGGAATAGTATTAAAGATGTAATGCCCGCCAATTTAACCGTCCTAAGATTAAGCTTCTAGAGCTAATTAGTAAGTTTCTCTAGTTTAGGATCTGCTTCTTAAGTTGTTTAACGGGTGCTTGTTAACTTACTTAGCTAGGAGACTATAGGTAGTTAAAGAGCGGTATTTCTTTAGTTAGTTATAGCTGGTTGCTAATTATGGAATTATCTAACTAGCTAATAAAGGCCTTACTTCTTAGGATTTATTATTAACAACTAATCTACGCCCTTATGCGATTTAAGCCTATCTTCTATAGCTCTCTTTATTAAATAGAAGTTAAAGGATTCTTATCTATCCAGGTTAGCTTCTGTTTTAGTTATAGTATACCTTTAATACTTAAATGGGAGTCCCCTTGCGAACTAGTACCCTTATTTGCGGTTTTCTAAATTGCTAGCCTTAGTAACCTTTTGGGAGATTAGCGTGAACTGCCTATAGTATTTATGTATACTGCTGGGTGGATTATTCCTATATTGTAGTATATAAGCTTCTAAGAACTCTACCATTTTAACTTGTTAAAAGTAGTTACTTCCTCTATAGTCTATCCTAAGCTTCTTTATAAGTTCTATCCAGTTTCCAATTATAAACTTAGATAGGCTGTGGATTTATGTCCCTATCCAATAGTTATAATACTCCAGAAGTCCTTAATACTTCTCATTGTCTGTAATATAATATTGGATACATAGTTGCTTATACTGTTTAATAAATTATAATATATTTTGTCTTATAAAGTAAGGGGTCCCAGGAGTTCCTAGAGCCGGTATAGGCTGGGCTATAACATATACCTTGTCTCGTTCCATTGGTGGTCTAGTAGAAGGCGGCGGACCTATAGTTTCTTTAGAGACAGGTAGGTAGATATTATAACCCTTATCCTTAGTTTAAGGGTTGTTAGTCCCTAATATTACGGGAGTTAGAGTTGGTATTATATGCCCTTATTTAGGAGAGCTTCGCGGTTTAATAGGCTGCTTACTTTCCTCTCTCTTTCTAGCGCCTTTACTATTATTATAAAATGGACCTAATATTCCCAATAATCCTTTTACTGGTACTGTTGCCATTATTGCTATAAATTTAAAGGTAGCTCCTATAAATGTGAGAATAATTGTATAGGCTATTGCAAATATAGTAAATGAAATGTAGAAGACTTTTCTCTGCCTTTCCTGGTGTACCATAGTCCTCCCTTTTATCCTCCGTCTTGCAGTACTACGTACTCGCCTTCCCATCGCTATTTGCCAACTACTATTCCCATATGGAGAACTTGGTATGTGTCGTTAATTTATTCCTATAGAGGTGGCTACGCACTAGTTGCTGATATGTCTGTGCTTCTTTGCCTCCCTTTCCGCATATCCTTCTATTTTGCAGTTCTAGATTGTTCTAGATTGTTCCTATGCGTCTTCTGTATATAGAATTGTATATAGAGTACTAGACCTCTAATCTAAAGAGCTTGCTATTGTCCCTATATGGAATGCCATAAAATATATGGGAGGGTATGACCTCTCTTAGACAGGAAATCACGGTATGGTTGGTCTATTAGTTAGTTGTAATTAGCTAGTAGGAAATTAGTTAGTAAGAAAGGAAGAAAAGAGTGTATTAAAGGAAAAGTGTGTGTCTATCGGTCCTGTCCGAGTTGTTGAAGACTTTAGGGCTCTAGACCGATCTATATAAAATACATGGAAGGCCTAGGCTCTCCCAAAGCTATGCTTAATCTAGATATTGAATCTAGGAGGCCAAATTACACCACCACACTATTACTAAGATTACATTATAATCTTGTCCAGTAATAGGATCTTTTAACTTTAGCAGCTTTATAATAAAGTCCTATAATATAACCTCCTATAGTCTCTCTAGTATTTTAATAAGTTATAGCCCTCTATACGGCTTGTGCCTTATTAGTTTATTTCTCTAATAATCTAGATATTTCTTTATAACTTATTTCGCTAGTCCCTAAATTCTTTAAATAATATACTCCTCTTAAAGTCTTAATACTAAACCTATAGCCTTGTTATGTCCTTAAGTTATTCCTTTATAAAAGTCTTTTACAAACTCTCTTGCAATTTCTTTTAGTATATATATAGCCTCTTAGTACTTATATTGTTCTAAGTCTGGATCCTTATTTTATACTTCTTAGATCTTTTATAACTATATACTCTCTAGTATCTTATAGGTCCTTTCTTCTTTTATTACTATAATTTTAGGATAATTATACCTAATTAATCCATCTTTGTCTTTGCGTAATATTGCTCCTAATAGCTTTTCTTTATCTTGCAACTCTGCCTTCTTACTAAGCGCATCTACTCTTACGTTTTTAGTACCCTTAGTATACTAAATTTTAAAGTGATATTCTATAAGCATTTCTGCCTATCTAATCTATCTTTGGTTTAGTTCTTTTGTTATTAGGAACCCTATTAGGTTCTTATAGTATATCTTAACCATAAATAGTTTTTCTATGCCTTATAAGAATGCTCTCTATTTCTTAAGTGCTGTAACTATACCTAGCAACTCCTTGTTATAGATGTTATAGTTTAGTTCTGCTTGTGTTATCTTCCAACTATAGTATGCTACTAGGTGCCATCTATCTTGGTACCTCTATAGCAAATATACTCCTAGTGCAAAGTCTAATATATTTATTTCCATAACTATGTCTAACCCTAGTTAATAAATTTTAAGAATTAGATCCTAGGTAAATAGTTCCTTAAGTTCCTAAAACAGCCTTTTCTGCTTACTTTCCTATATCTATAGTTCCTCCTTTTTTATAAGTCTTATAAACAGTTTAATATTCTTTAACCACTATGCTATAAACCTCTTATAGTAGTTACAAAATCCTAGAAACAACCTTAACTGCGTAATGTTCTCTAGTTCTTACTAACTTACTATAGCTTCTACTTTCTTTAGGTCTATGCTAATCTTGCCTAGCTTAATAATAAATCTAATAAAATTGGTCTTCCTTATAAAGAATTTATATTTCTTAATTGCTACTAGTATCTTTTCTTCTTATAGTCTCTTTAAGACCTACTTAATATATTCCTTGTATTCCTACTCACTTATTAAGTAGATAATAATGTTATTAAGGTATACTATAACAAACTTATTAAGGTATTCTCCTAATATACTGTTAATTCGTTTCTAAAATGTTACTAGTGCATTTATAAGTCCAAACTGTATAATTAATAGCTTATATAGTCCTTCCTTTAACCTAAAGGCTGCCTTCTATTTATTTCCTTCCTTAATTTAGATCTAGTGGTACGCCTATCTTAGATCTATCTTTATAAAGATTTGCGCATTACTTATCCTGTCTTAGATTTTACTAATTAAGGGTAAAGGATATCTATCCTTCCTTATAATACTATTTAACTGTCTATAGTTAATATATATCCTAAGTTTTCCGTTTTTCTTTGGTATAAATAATACTGAATATCTCGCTAATAACTATAATAGTTTAATATATACCTTTTATAAGTTCTCTTAGATAAACTCCTTAAGTGCCACTGACTTGGTTTTAGTAAGCTTATAGATTAAAAAGAACTTTAGACTTATTCCTAGTTCTAATTCTATTTTATAGTTCTATGCTATATATTTTAACAGCTTTTTACTTTCTAGGCTCTATAATTTTTTGCCGTACTTATAGTATCTCTTTAGTACGTAACTTAAGCCTTGCTTAGTCTCTTTGTATATCACTCCGACTTAGTACTATACCATCTTAGTTTATTATTGTATTTTATATTATTGCGTATCTCTAATATTAACCTAATCTATAATTTAATTAATCTTTAAATTGTATTCCTATAACTAAGATATTCCTAATATTGCCTCGTCCTTTCCTAATAGTAGGATATTAAAAGACATCTTAATCTTTTTTCCTTTAATAGTTAGCTAAATAGATCCTATTTCTAAATTAATAATACCTCCTCTATAGGCTATTAGATCTCCTAAAATTGTTATTAATAGGTATGGATTTTCTTTTTGTCTATATGGTAACCCTATCCTTTTAACTGCTATTAGTAATATATAGTTTCTTATTACTTTACTTTACCTCAGCGAGCTCAAACGCGATTTTTCAGCTAGCATCGGAATAACCTATGCCGTCTTCCGAATTGCAAAATCACGTCTGAGAACGTTTGACGCGTCTTATTAAAATTATCAGCAAAATCCGCTAAGCGAATATTACGGATATCTAATTCATTCATTCACATAACGCGTTATTATTACCACATAAAGTCACTTTTTTTTAAGACTTAGGGCTTCTAAATGGTATAAATTTTATTATACGGCTATTGCTTAGTCCTAATATTAATTTCGTTAAAGTTAAAAAACGCGTTATTAAAATTATAAGCACATATTATATCTTATTAAATAGTCTGCTAATATAGACAAAACTATACAGATCTATAGATATCCACTACTTGAAGTTATTGCAATACCTAGTAAGTGCTATAGTTGGGTCCTTCCTTAAAAATATTCTCCCGTGGCCCGGAGTGCCTCTGCTACTACTCGGGGGTAAGTTTTGGGCAGAGCCTTGTGCAGAGCCTTAGTAGAGCTTCGTGCAGAGCTTCGTGTAGAGCTTTTGCAGAGCTTTGGTAGAGCTCCGTGCAGAGCTCCGTGCAGGTCTCCCCTGAGCTTCGTCTCGTAGAGCTCTCGCAAAGCTCCACAGCTCTACGCGGAGGGCTGGCGGTGTGGGCGTGGGCGTAAGCGTTCAGCGTTGATGTTTACTGAGCGGCTCGGTGGTGCAGAGGTAGAATTGGAGCCTCTACCGCGACGACTTCCTCTTAACGTTGCGTGGGTATAAGGAGCTAAGAACCTCATAGCTTTATAGAGTAGGCCTTTTTCTATAATTTAGTGTAATTTTCATGTTAATAGGTGCTGTGGGAGGGTAGATCAATTTCATTAAAGTTAATAAGGTCTTCTCATATAAACAATATTTAGGTTTTCTATAAATCTTGCCAAAGCCCCTCAGACTAAAGAAAACGATTGCCGTCCTAAATCAGCTTAGTGGACGGTGCGGATATTCCTATATCCGCACAATCGATTTCTTAGTCTGAGCTTCTGAGGTAATACTTTACTGTCTACTAACGCTTTAAACTTTTAATCTTGCTAACTAACTTATAAATTTAGGTATTGTCCTATAATCCCTTTAAGATTCTAAGGCTCTACTACTAGCTCCCTCTAGTCTTATAGGCCTCTACTTTTCCTAACTATTAGCTATTAGATCTTAATTATACTTAGTCCCTTTATAGCTAATACCTAGTTCGCTTTTTCCCCTTAATATACTATAGATAAGTATTCTCTAGGCACTCCTACCACTATTATCTATCTAGGCATTCTTCTATAAGGAATCTTCCTGGTTAAAGTATTAAGTTGCCTAACTCCTAAACTTCTACTAGGTGCTAACTATGCATATACTTAGCATTTCTATACCGCCTTTTGTCCGTTATCCAATACATTCTTATTAGATACTTATAATATTTATCCTTAGGTATTCTATATATATTATCCACCTATATAATCTATGCTAATATGTAATATGCTAGGTGTCTTAGGTTAACTCTTGGTTTATCTTTATTCTTAAGTTTAAACCTCTCCTATATTAATTTAAATATTGCTATATTATTTACTAGTACTAATATCTATATTATCTCTCGCTAGTCTATAGCCTATTCCTTTAGATTCTTTAATATTATAATTAATGCTCCTTTAATGTAGCTTATCTATCTTTCTGATATAGCTTAATTTAGTATAGCTTTCTTATCTAGCCATATATAGAAATCTTTCTACTTATTGTTTCCGCGCTGCTAGTACTACTTTTAGTATAGCTCTATAAGTATATACAATCTATCCATAAGGAAGTATCTCTTTATTACTGTATTATTATAACCCTTTATGTACCGTTTTGCAAACCTAGTTAGAATCCCTAGATCCTCTTCTTATTTTAAGTTATTTAGCCACTTAGCTCTTAGTATACCTACTTTTAGCCTATTAGTAACTTTCCGTACTAGTACTCTATCCCTTATATATCCTAGCATAGCTAATCTCTAATCTAGCTTCTATTCTTGCTATATAAGAATTTGTTATCTAAACTCCTCTATACTTTCTATTTTATTGCGTCTTATAAATGGATTTTTAATATTATTAACTTCTTAATTGTTATATTAACTTTTCGACCTTTAGGTGGAGCACTACGTTCCCTTAGAATTACTATAGTCCTTATTTAATCTTTAAAATCTTAGCTCCCTAGGAATTATTATCCCGTGCTTATTTATTTGTCTTTAAACTAAACTACTACCCTTTCCTATTGGTTTTTGTCCGTTATAGGTTCTTAGGTATATCTTATCTTATCTTAAGAATTTTAAGCGTCTCTAATCTTATCTTAAGAATCTTAAGCCTATAGCCTTTTGCCTTTATTAAGTGGTAAGCTAGCACTAGCAGTTATCTCCTTGCTTAATTATCTTTAAATATTACTCCTTCTGTTTTATAAAGTAATAGATGCCGTATCTAATAGTATTATAATGCCCGTTACTAAGCCGCGTTTTATAGTAGTCTTAGTCTCTGCTATTATTGCGTCTCTAAGGTTTAAGTGCCCCTAGTTAGCCTCTTTTTTTTCCTTATTACTATTAATTAATAAGTACTCTAACTCTATTATTATTTCTGCTAATCTTTATTTATATATTGCTGTAATATCTTAATCTAACTTGTAGAGTTAATCTTATTCTTAATTTAACTTTTTAGTTCCTTTAAGTTTTTATAACTCTAGCTCTTATGGCCAATAGCTTACGCTATACTTAGCGTTTTTATAAATTTAGTATGCGTTATTATAACAAAATACAAAGTGCCTAATTAAACACTCCTTGGTCCCGCGCAATATACTTATATCTATATTATTGTACTCTAATAACCTAGTACCTTTTACTACGTAGTTACTCTAACTACCTCTATAATCTCTAGTAAAATAACCTTATTTTTTATAGTTTATATAAGCTCCCTTTTTAAACCATTTTTCTTAGGATAACGGTAGATTGATACCCTCCAATTGATACACAGACACCCCCTACTAATTAAGTTTAGTTCCTTCCTGATAAAGTTAGAATATTACGTGAATTTAAGTTGTTTGCATCTGCATTAGTGCGCAACTATCGCACGCCCATACCTAAAACCTTACATTTACTTCACCTCTAACTGTTAAGCCCCGCCGCGGCCGCTTGACTCGCTCTGTTCGCGTTAATACATTAACTTATCGCGAGCCATCAGCATTTGAACAGAATACTAGGTATACTATGCGTAGGTGTGGGCGTGGGCGCGGGCGTAGGGTGCGTACAGGTTGGCGCGACCGTGCTCCCTTTAGCGTGGTAAGACCGACCTGCATCCACTGGGCGCAGGCATAGGCGCAGGCGCGAGCGCGAGCGTGGGCGTGCTTGCAGAGACAGTTTGTAGATATTAAGCAGAGGTAGCAGCATTTAAATAAGTTCACGCGGCGCCTTACAGAGTACTGCGCAATTAGTATTACAGTCACAAAAGTTAACTATATTTTAATAATTTAATTTTCGCGATGTAGATGCAAATAACCTAAATTTATGTAATTCTAACTTAATTAGGAAGGAACTAAACTCAATTAGTAGGGGGGTGTCCGCATATTAATTAGGGGGTGTCTCTTTACTATTGTCCTTTTCTTATTATAGAGTCCGCCTAAACATCTTCTACTGCTAAGATCCCTAGTTTAGCCTTTCCTCCTTGGTCCTAGGATTACTTAATTCTTAACCTTTAGGTTTTTATAGTTTCTTATTTTATTTCTTAAATTCTTTAGTACCGCTTAGGTCTATTACAGTGGGGTGTTATAAGTGTCCGTGCTCAGACCACACCAAATGTGATATTTTTCGCTGAATTACTATACAGCAACTGCAAAATCAATTATATAGCTTTAAAATAGTTATAAGGCTTATCGCTATATAAAATCTAGCTATTATAACTTTTTTTAAAGTCTTAAATCTTATAGTCCTTTGTTAAAAGCCCTTATATTTTACCAACTTTTTACTAAACTTACTATTTTTAGCATATGTTTTCTACTACTAGATATTAAAAATATTTCTTAAAACTTTAATATTTTATAGAGATTTACTATTACTAAAACTCTCTCTATTTAAATTTTTATTTAAAATACATAAAAATTTATTATAAGGTTATAAAGTCAAAAAATAGGAAAAAAATGTAATTCTCTATACAAATTCCAATTTTTTAACTTTATAATACTATAATAAACTTTTGTTCTTTTAAAACAATATTCTAAATAAAACAAGTTATAATAATAATAAATTTTTGTAAAAAAAAATTAATATCTAGTAGTAGAAAATATATATTAAACATTATAGATCTTATTGGAGAACTAATAGAATTTCTAAAGAAATTATTGGTTTTAAAAAAATAATAAAGTAATCATAGCTAGATTTAATATATAATATAAACCTTAGATATTTTTCAAAGCTTTAAAATTAATTATATGGTTGTTATATATAATTTAATGGGGTGTATTAGCTTAAAAATTCGCTTAGGACGGACACTTATGAGACCCCACTGTAGCTCTAGCCCGCTATTCTATAGTTTATAACTCTATATCTATTATTGCGTACCTTACACCTTATAGAACTATAGAACTCTATCTTGCCCTTTCTTAGCTTATTCCCTTTAGTAGATCCTATTATTAATTCTTATTAACTAATTAATTAACTCTATTAGAGTTTCCGTATCTTCTATTAGGATAATTACGTCCTAGACTTTAGCCTTAAGTCCCTATTTATACTATGCTATAAGCGCTTTATTATTCCACTAAACCTATATTATAAGTATTTAAAACTATATTATATACTTAATTACTAAAGTGCATTATATTAGGTTCTAAAGCTTTCTTTTTACTATAGTTATTGCCTCTAGATCTCCAAATATCTATATTAATCTCTTAGAAAATCTATTCTAGTTAGTAAACATATACCGTACTTCTTAATTAGTAGTTATTATTCTATTTGCTTGGATTTTAATAAGGTAAGGTTTAAACTATTTAAGTGCTTTTTCTATTAAGAACAATCCTGTGTACGCTACTTAGTCTATAAATATTGCCAATTTTGCTCCTTCCTATATAACCTTAAAGTGCATTTATATAAGAAATCCCTTACGCTTTAACTTCTCCCCTAAGAATTATTTAATTAATATTAACTTAACCTTATCTGCTCCAATTCTATTAATTTAGTCTTTAAGTATTTAATTATTATATGTTAATTAATTAACTATTTCCCATAACTAACTTACCGTAATAAGCTGCGAATCCATATTCCTTATGCTAGTGTCCCTACTAGTACCTAAGGTAGTTACTGCCATTAATAGCGTTGTAACTAGTACTTTTAATAGCATATTATTTAACTTTATTAATACCGTAACTAGGTAGTAAATGTATAACAAAGCCTTGTGGGAAATACTACGGTAAACTCGCTAGTAGGCTAGGTATATATATAAATAAGAAGTTAATAATATAATAAGTATAACTGGTAAAGTGGTTGCCTAATAGATTAACTCTAATTGTATTTTAAGATTCACTACAAGAAAAGGAACTATCTAGGTAGGGACCATGGTCCTTTAAATACACATCTATACTCCTAAAAAAGTTGTCACTCTATCTGCTCTGTCTGCTCTATGTGCTCTATTACAGATCCTATAGATTATATTACGTGTCCTTGCTTACCATTCCTTCTTATATAGCTCCACTGGTTCTATCCTAGACCGTACCCTTATTAACTAACTAGCTTCCTTTAACTCCTCTCTAAGTAGTTATAGCATCGTACTTAAAGCGTCCATAACAATTAGCGTAGTAGAAACGTCTAGGCAAGCCATCTCTTATAGGGTTCTAGCCGGATAGTCGTTTCTTACTATAGTAGAGGTAGCTTTAATATTATTTTCGGCATTTATATAAGTAAAAAGTTTTAACTTTAGACTCTAAATACTAAATTTATTAAAGTAGAACTCCTAGGATAAAAGTTAAAGTGTATTGCTTAATATATTATATTCTTATTATAAAGCTAATTTACCTAATTTACTTCCTAACCTAGGAAAGGTTAAAGTATTTACTTTACTTAATAAAGAGAGGCGTTAGAATCTGGGGCTGGATATAAGTCATCTTACTATTTCTTATAAGTATTACAATTATTATATCTTTAGTCCTTTTACTAAAACTTCTAAAGGATAGCTTAGCTATATACTAGGCACTTTTTTTCTAGCTACTTTTATTTAAATCACTAACAGTTATAGGGCAATTTTTACTTTATATCTATCTTTAACCTTTACTTCTTACCTTTTAGAATATAGGCGAGATATATTTTATCCTATTTTAGGCCAAACTAACTAGCTAGCAACCTAAGCCTATACCTAAAAACGACTTATAAACCATCTACTATTTAGGTATATAGATATATTAATGGAAATAGAGACAAATAGATAACGTTTTACGCTAAAAACTCTATATCTTATAGCCTATAAACGGATTTATCTCCATATCTATCGTCACTAAAGCATAAGAATAAAATCCCGGCTTAAAAAAAGTATATAAACCTTACTCGTTACCTCTTAGGAAATTAGAGGATACGAGCAACTCTATAACTTGGTTATATAGTTCTAGCCTATTAACCTAATAAAGGAAAATTACGACTAGCTTGTATCTAGGGCATTACTATATATAACCAGGGATAGTAAAGGTGGATTTTATCTCTATACTATTAATAGGTTGCAGTATTACCAACGTAATATTTATAGAAATTCCGAGCACAGCCTATATACCCTGCTAGTAAATTAGATTTCCGTATATAATCGTTCTTAACACTCTTAAAGAACAAAGTCTGCAGTTCGGTTTCTATTATTATTTATTAAGTTATAGTGGCGAAGGTGGAGTTAATCTAATCCTTACCTTACTGCCTAGGCCAAAGGAGCCCCTACTAGTCTAAATCAGCCAAAAAAAACGCTCCTAGATTAATATGCAGAGTACCTATTTATAATAGTCCTAATAATACCATTATCTGGCTAATAAATTGCGCCTCCCTATACTTCCTCTAATAGTTTCTTCCCCTCTAGCTTAGCAGTCCACTCCCTAACAGTCTATCTTTTTAACTTTTTATATTCTACCCTTCTACCATCTTAATTATTAATCTTAATACTCCTAGAGACTTTTTAGCGTCCAATTTAGAGCTAAATAAGGTTAACTTAACTCTTAAACTATAAAGTCTAGCTAAAGACCTTCCTCCTTATTCTAAGTCACTTTAATACAAGTTAAATAACACTAATACAATAATAAAGACAGTAGAATACCTCCCTTCTTATTTTTACACCTTTTAAAGAATATTTTAATACTAACCGCTACAAGAGAATTTCAATGGAGATCTTTATCTTAAATATATTATAATACTTTTAATAAAGGCTATAAACTAGGCGGAGCGGCAACCTAAAGAGAATAAAGATTATTAATCTTATAAGGAGTAGTTTAAAGGCTTCGTAAATAACATTACAGTAGAGGTTACTCAACAATATCTAGTTAGGCTATATCTTAATACGGTATTAAATAATATTGCTTGTATAAGTATTTAGTTATCTAGTTATTATTTGTGTATACTAAGCCAAGATCTTATCTTTAGGTTCTCAAGGTTAAAATAGACGGATATATCCTTTAGGGAGACTAGTTAGAAAAATTAAGAACTTAGAAGCAGATATAAGTTATAATATTACTTATAGGCATATAACTTATTAGCAGGTATATAATAGGAGACGGTTAGCAATCTATATACTAACTAAATATTAGAGACTTAACTCTACGCTTCTCTGCAGTTATTATAGAATTTTCTTAGTTCTATATATATAAGTTTATTAGCGCGCTAAATTTATAAAAATCTAGCAAATTCTTAAAGTATATAGTTCCTAAGCGCAGCATAAATCCTTTATATAGTCTTAAAATTAATCTAGTAGAGACTCTAAAGGCAGTCGTTATATAATATATACCCTACTATAGACTTTAAGACAAGCAGCTGTAAACTATATATATTTATAGCCAGCACCTTAATTTAGGTAAATACGTCTAATTAGGTAGCCAACTATAATATAGACTATAAACGCTAACCTAAATACAACATTCCTTCTTCTGTATCTACTCCTTACCCAATACTATAGGTTATAGCCTACTCCCCCTCCCCGGTTAGTCTCTCTCCATTAAGACTTTATTTAATAAATCTACAAAAAATCTTTAATAATAGATAATATAAGCCTCTTTTATAACCCCCTATACTTAATAAGCCTTTAGCGTAATTACTTAACGCTAATGGTGCCTTATAGAGAGCTAGTTAGGTTCTTCCTTATATTAACCTTAATTTCCCCTCCCCTCCAAATTAAAATATATCTTATTATATAGCAAATTATTTAGCTATATCTCCCAATTTCTAGACAAGTTAATACCTTTAGTACTAGCCACTTATAGGACTAATTCTAATGCGGAGGGTTCTATATAGATTTAAGGATTACTAAAAGACGACTAAGTCAACTTCTAATAACCTTTATTGCCATAAAAAAAACGTCCACAGAATATACGGCGGCCGCAACTCCTACCTCTGCCTATATTCAAATTGCAGGAAATCTTAAAAAGGTAATAGATTAACTAAGCAAAACAAATTAACAGACCATATAAGAAGGCACTCTTAAAACCTATATTTAACCCTAAACCAAATACCAGGGATTTAATACGGATTTAAGAATTGCTAGAAGACTACATCGACTTCTAGTAACCTCTATCGCCATAAAAAAAAACGCCTATAGAATACACGGCGGCTATAACTCTTACCTCTACCTATATTCAAATTGCAAAAAATCTTAAAGAAAGCAACGGATTTACTAAGAGGTATAAATTAAAAGACTATATAAGACGACACATTTAAAACCTAGATTTAGCCCCAAACAATATCGCGGCGCCCCTTTAGACAAACCTAGATTTAGTAAAGTCAAGTTCTAATTTTCAACAAGGTTTATTTATAGGTATATCTATAACCCTTCTTGGTTTACTAATATATATAATTTAAGATACGGGCCCAACTTCCCATTTACCTTACCCCTTACTCCCCCCCTTATAGCTTTAGCCAATATTCCTTCTCTTACTAACTAAGCGCAATTATATATTAGAAGGCATTTATAATCCTCCACAATAATTACTAAATATTCTATAAATCCCTAGTCTAAACAAGCTAATATAGGAACTAAGACTAAGGCGGGGGGTTGAATAGATCCAGCTAATAGGTTAATAAGACGTTAACACCGCTACTATTAGATCTCCCCTAGAGCAGACCGTCTCTTTTACTGCCTATATTAGCCTAAATATAAGTATAGGCCCACTCCAGATAAGAGAAAGTTTAAGTAAGTATAGAGCTACCCCTTATTAGTAGTTTATCTAATTTAATGCTAAGAGAGTATATAGACCGATATACAAGAGCTTTTAAATGCGGGCATCCAAAATATATATAGTTATTTGGGTGCGCTAGCAGTTGCACGGAATATAAAATTATAATTTATCCTATACACAGCGGCCTATATATAGATTCCCACCCACCCCTAATTAGTAGACAACCGGTAAAAGGGCTTGCAGCTACAGAAAGTTTAGGCGGATATATTAGTGTTATATATTGGAATCCGGCAGCCTATGCTACTTATATTATACAAAACTATTTCTAGGATAAACTAAATAGTTTAGGTTTTAAAAGGTAGTGCATAATAGTACCAGTCCTAAAAATGGTAAAATTTAACACTAAGTAAATCGAATTTAAGGATTTAAACCAGTTTTGTTCTATAGCGCCTTTATAAGATCTAATAAGGCGGGATCCTAATTCTTAGCTAGCAATAAATAATTTAATACGGCCCTACGAATATACCTTAAGCAATAATTCCATTATAGCTAGTATATCTGCAACTATTATACGCTTACTAAGGGAGCCAGTATTAATAATATATAAGTTAGTAGATCCGCATAATTATACTACCCTTAGTAAACCCGTATAGTTACCTACTCCTAACACCTTATATAATAAAAAGTAAATACTATTAGACTGCAATTTGCAGACTTTATTAACAATTAATAGCCTTAGTATACTAGGGATATTTCCAAACCTTAAGCGGTCAACTCTAAAGCCAAAGAAGTTTAAAAAATCGTAGGAAATAGTCCTTTAGTTAGCTACCCTTCTATTATTAGATATACCAAGCTATCTAAACACATAGTTAGAGATTATTTAAGCTTATCTACTTTAACCACCTATATATTAAGATATAAAAAAGTAAGACGTATAGGAATGTAGAGAGAAGCATAATAGTAACCAAGTATATATTAAACCTCCCAATACTATTACTAGCTTAATATATCTATCCCCTTCCTAATATACCTAGTACTATCCACTAATACCTACGTATAGATAATAGCGCCTCCTAGTAGTACGAACTTCGGCCTATAGAGTAGCATAATTATAGGTACTTATAATATATAGCCTGTTATAGGAGTTCCCTAAATAATTAATAGAATAGCAAATTATCTATCTTAGACTCTAAATAATCCTAAGGTCTACTTACGCGTACCAATAGCCCCAATACCGCCTACCTTTTCTTAATCGTTTACTTCTATACACTTAGCTAGAATAGAAAGTATGGATAACAGTCCTAAGGATTACTTAATTAAAGATTCTAGTAATAACAATATAAGTCTAGGTGGAACTTCTCACATTAGGAAAATGTTTATGCCTCCTAACAGTACTGACAGGTTCCTAACAGCTCCTGTCAGGGCTGTCAGGAGCTCTAGGAGACACTCACACTCAGCTTCCTATCAGGAACCTATCAGGAGGTCGCTCGGACCACCAGGACCTCCAGGACCATCAGGACCATCAGTACCATCAGGACCATCAGGATAATTAGGACAATTAGGACAATCAGGACAGTAATTAAATTTTTAATTTAAAAATAAGGTATATTAATGCTCTAGTATTCACAGCCAGCTAATAAACATAAAAACCATTTTAATTTTAGGCCCTATTCTATATACAGGGAATCTAAATAGTCCAAATCAATCCTTCCTGCCTACTACCTGTGTCTGTGTCTGTTATAGGAGCCCTACGTCGTTCTAAGGGGACGATCGCTCGAGCGTCGAGCGATCGATCGAGGGGGAAGCCTTCGCAAAGGCTTCAAATCTTCAATTGGCGATGTTCCCGATGATCCGCTGGCCGTGTACTGATTTCCTAACTAGGCCTAGTGCCTGCCTATCTATCTGCCTATGTCAGTATCTAATTTAATTCGGGGGAGGGGTCGGCCCGATTGAAGGCTCTAATTGATTCAGATCGTTCTCTACGGCCATTCGCTAGCTGTATATTTGAACGGTGGTCGTCTAGGGTGCCTCCCTAGGAGGCCTTGATTCGATTTGGTGATGGGCCAATATTGAAGCTCTGGTTTAATTTGATCGATCGATTAATTGAATCGTTTGTGGTATTCGCTGGCTGGTTATTTGAAAGGTGGTCGTCTAGTTCTGGTAACGGTTGTCTGGTTCTGGCAACGGTTGTCTGGCTCTAGGACGGTCATCTAGTTCTGGTAACGGTCGTCTGGTTTTGGCGACGGTTATCTGGTTCTGGCGACGGTCATCTGGTTCTGGCGACGGTCCTCTGCTGGCTGCCGTTCCAGTGCCTCCTAAGGTAGGATGTAAGGAAGGGTAAAAAATAAGGTAGCTATAAAGGGGGTAACTTGGTAGAGGCACGTGTAGGCTATCGGAATATAGCGGGGACCCGATAGTAATGTGTGTCATGCGGAGCTTTGTGTAGAGCCTCCGTACGCAGAGCTTCGCGTAGAGTCTCGTGCAGAGCCTCGTGCAGAGCCTTTGTACGTAGAGCTTCGTGTAGAGCTTCGTGTAGAGCTTCGTGTAGAGCTTCGTGTAGAGCTTCGTGTAGAGCTTCGTGTAGAGCCTCGTGCAAAGCTTCGTGCAGAGCTTCGTGCAGAGCTTCGTGCAAGCTCCGTATAGAGCTTCGTGCAGAGCTTCGTGCAGAGCTTCGTGCAGAGCTTCGTGCAGAGCTTCGTGTAGAGTTTCGTGTAGAGCTTCGTGCAGAGCTTCGTGTAGAGCTTCGTGCAGAGCTTTGTGTATGTAGAGCCTCGTGCAGAGCCCCAGTAGTGTTGCTTGAGGGGTGCGCATAGGGTGTTGCTTTGGGGGGGTATCCTGCCAGGAACTTGATAGGACGATTAGGACCTCCAGGAATATCAAAATCCTGTTAGGAGGCCCCCAGGATCTTGGCACCCCAACAAAATGCTGATGCAGCTTCGGCACTTATAAAGATAATAGATAATAGTAGCGTGTGGCAGCCTCTAATTATACGGAACTTTTACTAATTTAGAGGAGACACTACAACAATCTTTTAATTTAGATTATTTGTTAATACCAATGTCAAAGACAAATAATAGATATATTAGAGAGACCTAAAGCGAGGTTTAAAAGTCCTATATAGCGTATCCAACGTCAGAAGAGTATTAACCACTTTAGAATAAGACCCTTTAGATAGCTAGCCCTTTATCCTTAAAAATATTTAGCAATTTACTTGCCTAGTCGGGTATAATAACTAGGCAGATAGAACTATGGCAAACCCTCCTAATAACTCCTAATAGTTCTTTAGAAATACATAAAGGTTATCTATTTGTACCTCTTATATAGTAGGAAAAGACTTCTCCTACGGATAGCAATAATACTCCTGCTTTAGAACTATCTATACCAGCTCCATAAATCAATTGTAATATCTGTTATAAGAGCTACACTAGTAGGTTAAACATTTTTAATACAAGATTTATACTATCCGTTTTGTATATACTAGCATTTCCTATATTTCTAGATTTTAATATACCCCTTTATTAGGTTCCCAATTAATTTAGAAGGGTGCTTAAGTTTAACGGGTTATAGTAGCATTAGATAAATAGGAGTTCTTAATATTTAATTTCTTAAGAAAGGCTCTAAGACTATTAACCTACCGCTTAAAAAGGCGGGCTAGTATAAGGTACTTAGAGCGGCATCTAAAGATTTAGTCTCGGAAATAACTGTGCAGTTAAATATACAGTTCTTATAATCGAAACTTTTTTTTTAGAGTTGCGCCATAACTAACTTTTTTAGGCTCTCTTTATTAAAAACGTCTCCTTTTAAAATAACGACAACCTTTTATAGGATATTTCTAACCTATCTATATTGGAATTATAGAGTTCCTATAGTCTTCTAGCTGCTTTAAAGACTAACAGCAACTATAAACAGTTTTTAAACCGTATGCAATATATCGCTCTTACTAACAGTATATATAGTCTTATAGTCTCTTGCGATCGCGCTAGTAATATAAGTATTTATTCCCATCCTATAGATCTGGCGTAAGTAAAGGACTTTTATAAAAGAATAGAGACTAGATACGGAAGTAGCTTAGTATAGATCTACTTTCCCTTAGCTATTAGAGAACGCGCATTAAGAGCCTAGATTTATGAGCTAGATAGCAGCTTAAATATCTACGATCCTATAGTAGCTATAAGAGATTTCTCTCTCCTATTATGCTTTAACTAACTTTAATACTAAATCTGCACTAATTTTAGGCGATTTTATATATCCGGTCCTTATATTAGCCTATCTTATTATAGATTTTATAGGTTCCGGCTATTATAAAATATATCTAACTACTCTATAACGGCCTTCTGCTACAATAATCTAGGTACTAGGTCGCCAGAAAGGCGCTTAAAATTCGCGGTTATATTTAACCTAGGGAATTAATATATATACACTCTATCTCCCTAGAGCCGCGGTTACCAATTTCCCTAAGCCTTTCCCCCTAGGGGGACGCTCTAAATAGGAATTGGTATTACTTAGAGGCATATCTTAAGGATATTATTATTATATAGTTTTGCGTTAATAAATATTAGCCTTACTAGCCTTATATTAGCATTCTGGTTTACTATAGCTAGTAGAGTAAAGTCTTAGGCTAGTAGCGATTTAATTAAATAGTAAGCGAGATATTTTTAGAAACCTTTATATATTTATTACTATAAGGCTTTTAGGAAGTCTAAGCTATATATTAAGGAAGTTTGTTTTAATAGTAATTAGGATAAAATAACTAGCGGAGGTAATTAGGACGCAGTAGAAATACATAGCAAGCTTATATAGTAGTTCAGCCTTAAAGCTTCTATAATTATTACTCTAGATAATATAGTATAAAAGCATTGCATTATTATAAATAGATTAAAATCGTCTCTAGAAATAATTAAAGCTAATAGTCCGCTTAGAAATAATCGTAGTAAACATTACTAGCAAAATATAGTATTTTAACATCACAACTATATAAAAAGTATTATAATCTTAAAATAATATAATATAGACCTTTTTAATATCTAAAATCTATTTTACGCTATAGTGCTATTATTTAATTTTATAGAATAAACCGTTTAAGTGCTACTATACAAATCTATAGCGAGTGTCATAGTACGTGCGGAGGGTCAAGGTACGAGGTGACTGTATAACATTGACAAACGATGTCGTGTGAGGATCTATGTATAGGAGACGAGGCAGGTATATATATGTGTTGCTTAGGGGTTAGGTCCGTGCTCATGCATACGCGTAGCCATAACAACGCGTCAGGTCAGTGCCGTGACAGCGAGTATATAGACATCTTTTTAAAGCAATAGAAATCTACTACATCAATTAACACCGTATTACCTACTATTATTACCTCTACCTCCGTCTCTTATATATCTTATTTATAGGCAAGGCCTTTTATAAGCTTGCAGTATAGGAGAATTAAATAAGCGACTTAATTCTAAATCTATAGAAATCAAGTGAACTAAATACATAAAAGTAGACCCGGAACTCCGTAGTCTATAACTTAATATTTAACCGTATCCGAGACATACGAGGGTAGTGTCGATCCTGTCTTGGAGCCTCTTAGGCGACAATCTTATATCTTAGCGTAGTGCTAGTAAACTGTTACATACCCCCCTAGATTTAACAGTGTAGTTAAAGCTATAGAAAATAAAACAAAGATAAAAGCTATACTAAAATAGGAAATTTAGATATAACTTTAGGCGTAGTACAGGGTGATACTTAGGAGTCTTTATTAGTTGTAGCAGTGATTTAATATTAAATGTCCACTAAATTTAATTACTTTACCTATGCCTCGTGCCTTTAACGGGGTAAGATCTTGGTAAGACCATTAGTAGATATCTTGTCTATAGGGACCCATCGTACGTTAATCTTTTTGTCTTAGACTTCCTGTCTAAGCCAGTGCTAATAGACGTCAATATGTCGTAGCTTTATGTCAAGCTTTAGTGTATTCTGTCTTAGAAGTCGTATAGTCTGCATATTGTTATATAGCAGGGTAAAATCGCGTTCCAAATTGAGACCAATTGCTTTAAAGAAACGCTGCCACCAGATAATCTTAATAGCAGCTATAGACAGGGAGTGTTATGATGACGAAGTATTATATGCGAACACTAGATGAACAAGCATCAGATTCGTGGAATTGATAGCTACGTACGGCTATTGTGGAGACTTAAGAGGATTGCTGGAGAGCTTAACAAGAATGTAGCTGCGGGCGAATCTACACCCTCCTGTCAACTCCGGTGGTTAGCGCAGCCACGTCTGCACGGCCTTACTTTCCCTTAAACAGCAAAAATACCAAAACTTCCCCTACAAAAAGGCCGTGCAGACGTGGCTG
>Ga0307507_10003159_pt1 | contig 32725 bp, 20 predicted proteins | sample 7_EM_MG_FD_207223 | JGI IMG/M metagenome (GOLD analysis project Ga0307507, IMG submission 207223) | Populus trichocarpa ectomycorrhiza microbial communities from riparian zone in the Pacific Northwest, United States - 7_EM | ecosystem: Host-associated > Plants > Roots > Unclassified | place... | reverse complement strand
GAGCGCCGAGGACATATTTTACACCCAAAATGTGTCCTCGGCGCTCGCCGGTGTTTTGGTGTTCCGCGCACGGACTAGATTCTAAATGGACGCTGACGTGTTAAGGGATAGAGAAAACAAAGAGCTTTCACTTTATAATATTTTAAAACTTTCAGTTACCACTAACGCTTAGTCCATAAGCTCTCAGACGCTTCACAGAGAATGAGTAGTTAATAGGGAGCAGTACGCACGTGCTCCCCCTCATTCTCAACAAAGCGTCTGATTTATGAGATAAGTCATGCCAGTATTTATGGATTAAATTTTCTACGGGTGTCGATAGCGCATGTGAGAAGGGCTTGAGATGCCAAGGCCCGTGCATCGCGTCTCGCATTAGGCAATTTGAAGCGAATCGATAAAAGCCATTTTCGGACCCTGTTTCATCTACTGGCATACGGCATCTAATTTCATTTCTGACACGTGGTATATGCGTGCTAGAAGGATCGATATTCTATATGGTATCATTGCGCCCAAAAAGGGGTATCCATGGCATGTGTTGCCGCAACTTAAATCCTGTTGGTAGGGGGGTAGTCGGGCAGTCTCTTGAGCTCGGCGACGTGCATGTGGCACTGCACGGGCCACCTTGTAGATCGATCGAGCCCATAGATTCTTCCTCATAGAGCCTCTCATATTTATTCCGCGCCACGCCTAGTCAGTGATCTGATAAATCCTATCCCCACATGTTCTCGAACTAGTTCGCTCGCTAATCGTTGCTGATTATAGGTTATCAGTTGCGAGATAACATAGGGGAATTATGCGAATAGGAAGGACAGAGATTATGCGCTCCTTCTCTCAGCAGGCATATTTTTCCGTTCTCTAGCGGCGGCTTTCTTGCGCCGCCGCTCGATAACGTGGTCGCGCTGCTTGCCTTTCATGTTTTCGTAGCGGTCAATCAGGGTGAGTTTCTTTTGTTCGGCTAAGGTAGAGTTAGCAAGAATACTTGAAAACGAAACACAATAAAAGGTACATGTGCGATAATAGAACAATGAGAGGCAATGGGTAAAGGAAAGAACCCCTGGCAGCTGGGCCACTGATAATTGTCTGAAGTGAAATAAACAAGCAGAAAAAGAAAAGTGATTAAAATATGAGAAATGGAACTAGAGACGTCATGAGGCAGTGTTGATGAGCTAGGCCAAACTCACATTTCTTCAAAAAGAATGGCTTCTTTCCCTGCTTAACTAATTCCCTTTCTTTCTTCCGATGCTCTCGTACAATTTCCTGCTGCTTCTCTTTCGCCGCCTGCGCTTTTTGCTGTGACTCCATTGACAGTAGTTTTCGCTTCAGTACCTCCTTCTCTGCTTCGTTCTTCGTCTTCTTAATTATCGCCCGTAGCTCCGTCATCTCAGAAGATTTGTAGTCATTGAGGAACGAGTACCTCTTCTTCAGAACAGCTTCGTCTGGCCGTGGCCCAGTGAGGGGGTCAAATCTTGGATCCCGAACAACAGGCTTCTTGACCTCAACAACGGTGCGTTTGCGGGTTACAGCACGCTTGCTGGATTGGGTTGCTGGGGCATGTTTGCTAGAGCGGGCGTGCGCTGGTTGTTCGGAGTCGGAGTCGGAGTCGGGCGAGAGACCATGGCCTTTATCTTGGTCTTCTTCAGTATCATTCCCCGATGCTTTGTGGGCCGTTGCAGAGGCTTTTGTTTTCCTGCTAGGCTTTGCAGCACTCGCATTCTTTTTCGCTTTGAGCTCCTTTAACCGTTCACGTAAAGCCTGTAGCTTATCCTCTTGTTGGCTCGTAGTATCCGATCCTCGTTTTCGCTTTCGACTTGGGGCCTCTTGCTTCAAAAGAGCATCTTGAGCTTTGGCTAGGGCTCCAAATGAGACTTTGCTTAATTTCTGTTGGAATTGCTTGCCGTCTGTGTCATCTGACTTTATGAGTCTCAGCTTTTGAGTTCAATAGTTGTAGAGGATTACTACCAAGTCACTATCTCCTTCGTCCGGGGTCTCAGATGCAGATCCTGGATCTGGACTCCCTATATCCCCGCCTTCACCAGTGTCCAGCACGGACGGAGAGGATACTTCAAGCTCATCAGAGTACGGCTCATCATCTGATTCCTCCTCTCTAGCTCGAAGCGAGCGGCTTAGGGTGCGTGAGAGGACCATTGCAATTTGGAGAGTTGTGGAGTGAAAATACGCTGCAGGTCGCCAAGCTTGACGTTCTTAGCTTTTTGAGCCTCACGGAGGACATCGGCCCGTCGTTCACAAGTAGGTAACCGCCACGACGGCACAACACTTCAGGCAGTCACTTGATGAGTTTCGCTCAGCCTTTCCACTTCTTCCAGCAGCTTCTTGCTCGTGCAACCAATTCACCATATTCGCTTCACGCACTCAAAACTCATGTCGCCTGCTCAAACGCTCTCACGGTACTCCTTTCCCCTTGTTCCCCACAAGGATCGTACAATCTCGACTGACACGGCAAAGATGGGCAAGAAGAAGGGCAAGCTCGCCCTTGCCACTCAACAGCAGGCCTTGGGGTCGCAGAATAGTGACAGCAAGTTGAAAAATGAACAGCCTTTCGTCGGACAAGCTCTTCTCGACGCTCTTGCAATGCCAAAGCAAGATGCGACTACACAAATTGTCAAAGCTCGGAGTAGCAGCCCACCGGCGCCAGCAGCCGGTGTACTACTTACAAAGACGTGGGAAGCATCTCACAGCAGGCCGTTGAATCCACTCCCACCGAAGCCCACCCCAGCGCCGACGGCAACTCAGTCACAGTGCGATGCAGCAACTGGGGAACGAAAACAGCCCCCGTGGAGGGCCTCTCGCCAGAATCAGAGCGGCGGAGCGCAAAACAATCAGTACAATCAATACCCCCAAGCGTCCTATCCACAATCATGCCCGCAGGCGCCTTATCCCCAAACCTTGTGGCAGCAATCGTCTTATGGCCCCGCACCCGGTGGCGGTGTATGGTTGTATCCAGAACCGTTGCAGGACATACTGACACAGTGGAAACTATCTGATTCACCTCCTGAGGGTAGCAAATTACAAGATTCCATTGCGTATGATTCCCTTCGCTATATAAGGCTACATCATTCCAACAAGAGCTGGCGTATTGATAAAAGAAATAGGCTTCATTTCACTCCCAGTCATAGCACCCCCTCAGGCTTAACTTCAATTAATAGGCCGGCTATGATAAACGAACCTGCATCGCACCGGAGTTCGCCTGCTCCCAAAGCTTCGCCTGCTCCTAGAGCTTCACCTGACCCTCGCAATTCGCCAGCTCCCCCCGGTAGGAAACGACATCCGAGCCCAAAGATACATTTGCCTGCGCCGATGCCTACCGAGGACTATCTCAACCAGGCTGCGAAGATACCAGAACGCCTTGACCGTCCTCAGCGCCCATTACTTGTGTTAGATCTTAATGGGACACTCGTTTACCGCCCAGATCGCGACAGTACCAGAGCCATTTCACGGCCTTTCCTACAGCCATTCTTGAAATACATTTTCGAGAATTTTTACGTAATGGTATGGTCAAGCGCTAAGCCCTACAATGTCAGTCGCATGGTCAACACCGTGCTTACTTCTGAGCAACATGCTCTACTTATTGCGCAGTGGGGACGAGATAAGTTTGATCTCACCCCAGATCTATACACGCAAAATGTTCAGGTGTACAAAGAACTGTCCAGGATCTGGGCGGAAGCAATGACTACATACTTGCATCCCCAACATAACCAGGGTCAATTTTGGGGTCAGCACAACACTATTCTTCTTGATGATTCGGAAATAAAGGCTAGTTCTGAGCCCTTTAATCTGATCCAGATTCCAGAGTTCGTGGCTTCGAAAGAGCAAATGCACGGTGATGTTCTGAGAGAAGTGGCGGGGTATTTGGATGAGGTTAGAATGCAGAATGATGTCTCAGCTTTTATGAAGAGGACACCATTCAAAGCTGATGGTCGGTGGAATATGGAGTGGCCGGATGTACCAGAAGGTGTTGCCATCGCTGCTTAGAAATGGATACTTTGTGATTTGGATTACAGGGGTATAGGCGATTTTCATTGATCATGGCAGGATCCGCTAAAACAGCAGCTCTATATCCTAGAGATACCCACAGTAATTTGACTGATGAATAACGAACTGTCTTTGTGCGGAAAATTTCTCTAATCTGATCTCATGGTTTAGCAAGGCTCATAGCCTTCCAAAGTTTCGGTGAGCGTAATCTAGATAAATTGAAATCAGTTAGCTTACCTTTTATAATTCACATTCGCAGTATTTCTTCGCCTAATCTTTAAACCTATTTGCTCACCTCACGTTTATCAATATCTCTTCACCTCGCACCTATAGCTCCTCTTTTCTCTCACGTCTGCAGTCGTCATCTCGCGCCTGAAAACTTACACTCAAGAGTGATTAAGGACGCTAACGGAATCCCACAATGGCGAGTGTGGTTGAAATCGATTCGAAGGTTCCGCTTAAAGAGTACTTGATGGAAAATGCCATTGTGGCTTACAGCTTGGCTCTTTGGCGACAAATACAGCATTCCACTCTAGCAAAATATTGTTATAAAGACTTTGCGTCCGATCTCAGAATTATCATACCGCTTTGAAGTCCCACTTATGGTTACTATCCACGAAAACACACAGCCAAAATCTCTCCTCCGTTATTTCGTAGTATATAAATCTTACCGCAGATCAACCACGACAAAAGGAAACTAGTAGACTTCGGCGTTCTACATACTTACAATGGGTTCTTCGAGGAGATTTTCACGGTTCAGAAAGCATTCGCAGCTTGGAATGGTGCTCGTGGGCATGTTTCGGTAGATTCCGCCCGGAGAGAGTTAAGAGAACTTTTCCAATTGAACATGTCTGAAGCTTAAGGAGAGGTTGAGCTTTGAAAGTCAGGGAAGGAATTTGCCTGATAGATAGCGGTACAAGGCGAGTATTTCCTTGATTGCATAGGAGTCTCTGGGGAGCTACGAACGGCATACTTATCTAGAAGCCGCAATGGGGTTTTTTAAGAAATAGAGTACTCCCCTCATAAAACCCTATGACCTGGTAGGTGACTACTAATGAAATCCGAGCTAATGAACGAATCAGATTTTGCAGCCTCTAAATTTAGGTTGCGAATATATGGATATGTAAGGCGTGGTCTTTGCCATCAGCTTCTAAGGGAACCCGAAGCAGAACCAAAGCAGTTACTTTTGCAATTTATTGAAGTTAATAGTCTTTGCTTTATAACATTATAACAACTAGTTCTAGGAGGCACCTGACTAAAACTGCTTATCGAAAGTGAATTCGAGGTAAATTGAGAGTTTCGTCACATTTTGCGGCTTCACCTCCTGTCTGTTCTCTCGTGTCAACCTCAACAATAGCTATTGATCATCTTAACATCTGGTAAACACGTGGTAAACTTGCCGACAGTTCACAGAATGACTACCACGGATTGTTTCAGATTGACCGACAACATTTTGGAGTAGGTGGTTGTGCAGCATCTATCCAAGAATCTTGCTAATATAAAAGCAGAGTGATGTCGAAGGATTTGGTTGCTATCCACGTAGGGAGTGGAGATAGCATGGCCACTTTCTACTCCTCAAAAACATATCTTTGTGACGTGTCCAGGATCTTCCATAACGCGCTCATGGGAAGCTTTCGGGAAGCTGCGGAGGGAGTTCTGTGCCTACCAGACGATGATCCTGTGTCTTTTCGACACATATTCCAGATTCTCAAGAGCAGCAGTCCGAGTCCACACCCCTTCCGCACAATCTCCAAGGGCCAGAGGTGTGAGATGATAACCGATACATATCTGGAAGAACTGGCAATGGCGTGGCTCTTTGCGGACAAGTACGACTTCGCATCTTGCCAGAGGAAGATTATGCTGGAATTCACGTCAGTTGTTCAAGAGTAGTTCCTCGTTAAACTGTCTTTAATGACAATGATCTACGAACACACCTTGCCGATGTCGCCCCTTCGATTTGCGGTGCTTGGGAATGTCCATTCTCGCCTCGAGGAGAAGGTAAATATATGGGATGATTTCAGTGTGCTACACGCCTTCGACGGCTTCTTTAAGGAATTGTACTTGACCGGGACCCGTTATATGGTGAAATGCGGGAGGAATAATTGGAAATGTCGTTTGGACACAGCGGACCATGAAGTCTGGCATATGGGTGACTTACTCGGATTCGAGGAACAACAGAAAGAGCCTGAGTTGCAGGAGTCGCCGGGGAGCTGGAACTCAAGCCCAGCGCTGGATTGGTAGCCTCAGCGGCGTAGGCAGCGGATCTATTTCATTGAATTGCGATTTTTGAATTGAGAGCAGTGTTACTTCTCTCCTTATGATTTTTGCAAAATATTGCTTCTGAAGTCAGCAGGAGGCATATGGAGCAATGTGTGAGATACTGATAGCTCTTCCCTCCGTAGGGCGGAATTGATATTGCCCTCTCTATTTCCATGTTCTGAAATCCTGGGTGAATTCTCTGTCCATGCTACCTTTCGTCTTTCATCTACGTGCCATCTTAACCTTCACCTATCTATTAGCTCCAAAGTTTTATTTCTCAAGTTTCTTAGTGAATCTATCCTAGAGCCTAATAATTCATCCAACTAGCGACTGACCTTCCACCTCCCTCCAACTTCCTCCCACAATCTAAAGCACAATCCTAGAATTGGCGTACACTGACTAGCTCACTTGAGGCTCTTGGGTTATAGGCATTCTTCACTTACTCAAAGACGCCATCAACCATCAACCAGCAAAATAAGACGAGCTTCAGCAAAGTCAAGATCAATAGTCTAGCTGAGAGGTCCGCAAAAAAGGTTCCAACAGCGACGCCACGGAAACAACGACACCACATCAACCCAAACCAACCACCCTCACCCCTTCCTCAAGAATAGCAACAAACTACCCACCATGCCCCTCCACTTCATCAGCACCGCCACCCTTCCCGCCCACTCCCAGCCCAAACCCAGCCGCCGCCGCCGTCACACCCCACACCTCCGTAAGCACACTTGGAAAGCCCTCGCAGGCCGCAGCCCCTCCCTCCCCCCCACCATCGCGACCCCGCTCCCCACACCGCCGCCCAAACCCAAGCTGATCCTCGACTTCCGCGCCGCGCTCGCCACCACGCCCCTCCTGGCCCCGAAACCTCCGCAGCTAGGTCACGAGGTAAAAGTCTTCCTCGGCCCGCACGCAACCGCCTACATGACCGCCTGGTCGCGCGTCCTGACCCGCGACGCAGGGCAGCTGGTCCGCGCGCACCAGCTGCGGCTGCCGAGGACCGGCACCAGCACCAGCACCAGCACCAACACCAATGCCAGCACGGGGACAGGCGCGGGTGTGCAGATCCGACCGTTCTTCTCCGCGCTGCGGCTGCCGGACGTATCGCCGGACGACTTCGGCGCGTGGCAGGCGTGGGTGGCGGATAAGGAAGGGGTGGAAGAGCGGGATGGGCTGAGCTGCCACGAGCGCTGGGAGTGGGTGGAGGAGATGGCGCGGGCGTGGCTGTTCGGGGCGCGGTATGGGATGCGGGAGTTCCAGGACGCGGTGATGCGGTGTTTGCGGCGGGAGGGGAGGCGGCTGCGGGGGACGAGGGCGGGGGAGGCGGTTGCAGCGGCGGCGGCGGCGGGAGAGTGTCGGCCGGTAGTGTGTGGGCCGCTGGGCGGGAAGCTGCTCGAGGAGGTGTGGGCGCGGACGGAGCGTTTGGCTGGCTTGAGGCTGTTTTTGGTTTACCTGGCGGCTGAGTGTTGTTTCCCGGCTGAGGCGCCGACGACGTGGTTCGCGGGGCTGCGGATGGTGGATGGGTTTTGGGGGGAGTGGGATATGGGGCTGGAGTTGTTCTGCGCGGATGTGGAGGAGAGGAGAGAATATGGTGTGGGCGAATGGGATTATGATGAGTTGGACATAAGGACGAAGAGGGATTTCTATGTCAAGGAGGCTGTAGACGAGGAGGCGAAAGCCGAGCGTGGAAGGAATCTGCGGAGTTTGGCTAGGAAGGGAGTTGCATGAAAAGGGTAGACTTCTTGATGATTTTGGGATCCCAATCTAGGTATAGGGGCTGAGGTACGAAGAATCTCCCAGTTGGTGGTTTCAGGTCGATACAGGTGCGGGGAGGAAATCAATTGGATTCGGAAAGATCTTGGAAATGAGTACGTACTATACTTCTCAAGGTACCTTAGCATTCTCTCTATCACTCAACTTAATCTTGTGATTGCGTTCCAGGTACTGTCCGTAATACCTAAGACAAACGGAAAGAAGTTGCTATCAGAACCACTGAATTTCTGGGCTCCCTATCGCCTCTTGAATGCACGGAAAAGCTATGCAGCGGCTTCTTTCAACCCTGTCATAGTCGCAAACATTAAATCTTTAACCCCACGGCATCCCCTCTGTTCCAGCCACTTCAGAACTTCGATACGATACCTCTTCCACGGTATCTCTATGCCGCCTTCTTTTGCTAGCACCACTAGATTTCTCTGCGTCACAGGCCCTTTATGCCTGACTATATCCTCCGCCTCGGACCCTTGGCTTTGAATCTCTGCTTCCTCTAAAGCTCTCCATGCCGCTGCAGACAAAGCAGCCAGTAATGCATTGTGGGAGAGTCCAAAAGCGGTAGAGAGAACGTATTCACGTTCCACGCCTGTAATATACGCTTGCAAGACGGTTCTGACACCGGGGTCGCAGAAGCAGCCCTGAGCGTTAGGGTCAGTAGTAAGTAGTGCACGTGAGCGCCAGAGCAAATTGCAGGTATCCATAAGGTAGCCGTTGAACGTGTTCGTAGTCGTAGCCGGATAGTGGGCAGAGATCGGAGTCGGGTGCGTGTCAAAGGCGTTTTTGTAATTTGCGAGGACAGTGAGGAGGCGTGTGAGAGTGGCAAGTGAAGGGCAGGTGAGAAGGAGATATGTCGTGTGCGGTGGCGGAAGGATGATCGGAATGACGGTGGGAATAGAACTTGCCGAAAGGACCTCGTAAAAGGTTAAAATTGAGGAGATTGTTGGGGAGTTGGAATCATAAGGAAAAGCTGAAAGGATGGATAGAGTCAGGGTCGAGACATGCTTAGCAAGGTCTGTAATGGTTTGGGCATAAGAAAGCGAGGACTTCGATTTCGTGGTCGCTCCCTGAGCGGGTGCTTGTTTAGTCCAGCGACATAAGATGCTCGTATATAGGTTAATGAGTTTCCGGTGTGCGTTGCTATTGTTCGATATCAATGCGGCTTCCACAGGGGCGAGGTACGTTGCATGGATGCCTACAAACAGGTTAACTATCCGATTTCAAGAGGTTGTTCCTTGACTGACCTTGAAATTGCTGGACTGGGAGGAATGCAAGGAGGTCTAGAATAGCATCGTCATCCGTAACACCATTCCATGTCAACAAGTACTCTTTGAGGAAAGCATCCACAATAGGTGGAATCGACTGCTGAGGTCAGAGTAAATTACAGCGTTTAGATTCGATGTCAGCTCACCTTAGTGTATCGTGTCTGGCCTAGGATGCCTTCAAAGATCTCCGATAGGAACAGCGACGGGCTCTCTCCTTGTTCCACAGCTTCAAACTCATCTTCCAAAAATATCGATAGCCATAGATCTATTCTCCTCGATGCGATATTGGATGGATTCAAGCTCAAATACTTCTGCAACAGCGGGTCCTTAAGAGATGAAATTACCTGGCCCGGCAGTTCTACCTTGTCCAATTTTTCAACAAAATCATCGACATTGTCAATCTCCTCGAGTGTTACTGAGGTCTACGTTTACCTGTTAGCAAACCAGGGAGGAAAATATTTCAGTATAATTTGTACCTCGTTCGCATGAAAGGTGTGCACCTCTGGAATAATTGAGACTTTACTCCTCTTCACTCCTTGTCTAAGCACTCTGAACCCGTTTTGCTGGGTAAGAGGGCTTTCGGTTCTTCTGGCACTGGCATCATGAATAACAAGGAATCTCTTGCGCCATTCAGGATCAGGGTGCTTCTCAGGTTAGTACCACATCTGCAGCCACAGTAAATTGGCCCAATTGGGCCACGGAGAGGAAGTTGCCCACTATTAGGCGTGGGAAGTTATGCGTGACGCGACGCAGTGCTGCAAGTGAAATGCACTCTACTCACTGGAGGGAATGAATTCCGGCCGCCAGCGGTACTTCCCAAAATGATATCCGGGTAGTAGTCCTTGTAGATGCGGAGAAGACCTTGGAGTGCCGGCTCGTTGCCGATTCCGCGGGAAAGCTCCAATCTGAAGATCCTATCAGTGTTTGTGGACGGAAGCATTAGTTTGGGTCAACCGGTATTGTGCATACAGTTGCTGAATCCGAAAAGGCCTCACATGTTTTCGCCGAGTAATTAGAGAAAGGAGATGGCAAAGGGAGGTTCTGAAGCACTTAGCACGAACCGGCATGCGAGGATACAGATTCTCCTACCTCAAGCTGATCATATCCAACAAGCCGAAAAGCACGCCATACAGCCGAGATAGGGTCTTTGGGTCTTCAATAATCTCATAGACGGCAACAAGCCATTTCACAAGAGCCAATTGAGTGGCGGATGAAGGCTTGCCCTTTCCCTGACCAAGGGCGCTGACAATCGTGACGATGGCGTCTGCAGAGATATGCTGAGCAGGATACAAATTCTTGACCAGATTGGTCACACTGGTCTGATCTAGCTCAGTCTTTCTTATCACAACGTTGATGATAGCCTTCAGGGAGGCCGAATCAAGGCCATGCTGGAAAGCACGATGGCAGATAGCGTCGACAGCGATTGAAACTTTTGATTTTCTCTGCTTTGCTGGCGTTGTGGACGCTAGGAGTGGTGGTTAGCAGCATATCTCCAAAGGGCACAGCGGAAGATGCACCTTGTTGCAGTGCCTCCAGCGCGTCGTGCAAGCTGTCGGGCCGGGCTGCCACGATCCTGCATCAGCGTACTGGGACCCCAAACACGCACGAGTCATACGAGTCATGCTCACAGTTATTGTCGGTCGCTGAAGGCATGGTGATGCTTCCTGCTCAGCGCTTCAATGCAGGCGAGTGTGACATGGGGCGTCAGCAGCAGAGTGTGCGGTGCGTGTGTGTGGTGTGTGTGGAGTGTGTGTGGAGTGTGTATGGTTGACGCAAGCAAACGCAACTGGCACCAGACACATCAGACACACGCCAACACGGGCAACAATATCACGATGCCCCAAACGGTGATTTTGGCGAGCGAGCCAGGGAACGAGGAGGAGGGCCCTGCTGGGCGCCAAGATTTACTGTATTGTGGTAGTGGCAAACGATGGGTGATGGGCCGGCTCTGAATGTTCCACCCGTCGCTCGTCCCGAGGGTCCCGTCTTCCCCAGATCTCCCTCCCACGTTCCTTGTGTTCCCTCAAGTGCGAGATGCTACGCGAGATGTTACTCTCATCCACCACTTCATCCTCTTGTCCACTAACAGCCCGCCGCCGCCACCTCCACCCAACTGCCCACCCTGGGGCCAAAAACCACGGGGCGTTGACATGAGTATTGGGTAAGCAGTGGTCCTGGCTCCCTCCCGCGCACGCCGAACCACAGGCGCCCAATAAAAGCGCTCTATCTTGCATCAGTCACTTGCATACCGTCTCGGTCACTGGGCGCCATCTGCAGGACTTCGCAATCCAGCGACCATGAGCCATGCCAGTACGACAGAGCAACCACTCAGGACGTCGAGAAGCTCTTGGGAAGGCGCGGCAGCCGAGGACAGACTATTCATGCTTTGTGTGTAACGTTGTAATCGTCACTCCTTCTGAATCTGCCCCTCTCCTGCCGTGGCTGCTTAACGGCTTTTACGCGTGCTTAGGCGGCCTCTCATGCGGTCGACTCGAACGGAAAAACCCCGGCGTGCTATACATACGGATGATCTCCCTGAGCGGTTCTGTTTCCGGGTTTCTGGCTGCGTGCTGCTGTCCGCTTGTGTGGCGGTTGGTTGGCCTGCATGGATAATCTATCTCTTTATTCCGCAGCTCCACCCCCCCTGGCCCCAGGCCGTTCTTCGGCCATGAGGATCGCCCGTGTTCTATCGTCCTCCGATCGATCTCAGCTTAACGTTTGTTGCTATGTTTCGGACCTTATTTCCGTTTCCCATGGGATTTTAGCATATTGCGTCTTCGCCAACCCCTACCCATGTCAGCTCCGCAAAGTCTAACAACACATCCAACTCGTTCAGGCCATTCAGGCTGACCGACCTCTGCAATGCCTTCCCTATGCGAATCCTGTTCGTGTAACCCCTCTTCGTCCCGCAACTTGAAAAATGCCGTGCCTCAGCGATACCTCGGATATGTTGGGAATACTTGTCCTGCTTAGGCTGCTACTGACCGAAACTGTAAGTTCCTACCTTTTATCAGCATGTACCTCGCGTTTCTGCACAAGCTCTTGTACAACATATTCTTTGCATTTCATGCCGTACGACCCATAGAATCGTTTTCCATATTAATGATAGTATCTGGAGAGGCTCCATTCTTAATTAACGTTGCGGATCTGAGTTTTTTTTTATCGCAAGGCCACGGTCCCACTTGCGATCCCTTGCGCTTAACGTCTCAACTTTCGACCAGCAGCTCCATGTATTGAGGCTGAAATCTTTTGGGCGGCTCTATATTTTTTTCTAGCAAATTGCGTCTGAAACACTTACCGGGTCATCTTTCATCCCCTCTGTGGACTTCCATTTCGGCCATCCAATTTTAGCCTGCCGCCGCCGCATCTCCTTTCTACCTGTGCCTCAATTCGTACAATAGCCGAAATCTGATAGTGCTCTCGGCGAGTTCGCCAGTATACTTACTACTAGCATTTGCTCATGTTTCTCCATTATCGATTTTGCAATTCTTGAGACTCAGTTTCATCTGTCGAACATTTTCTCCCGAATCACCTCTCTATCGGCAAAGTATTTGAATTAAAAGGACGAAGCTGTTAGGGAAGCCATCGATATGGGCGAAGGAAAAAGACGAGGTTCATCCTCTAAGAAAGCCAGTCGGTCTGGAAGGACTGAAACCTCTGGTTCAACGAATCTCGAAAGTCTCCTTAGAGAGACTTCGTTGGTAGACACGAACAGTTCTGGTACAGGCATTGTCCAACATCCTAACTCCACACTCGCAAACATTCGTTCCTTACGGTCTCAAGATGTCCTTGTCCTCTTCACACCCGTGGTGCCACCTCCACCAGGTGACGCCACTGCGAGGATGGACCCGTTCGAGCCCCTCGGCCACGCCCTCAGCAAGCACCACAAGCGCATTAGACACGTACCTTACGTACCAAGCGTCGGTATGACGGAGACCCATATTGCTTTCCTTCAACGTGGCCAGTATGCAGGAGCTGTTGTCGTTGTGGTGTGCGACCACCCCAATGCAACAAGTGTCAAAGGCAACGGATACGATTACCAACGCGCCTTTGCCCAAGCAGCACTCGACCAGATCTCGAGTAATCAGGACATCCCAGATATCCCGACATTCTTGGTTTTGATTACCGGAAATCAGGCGCAACGCGGTGGGGATTTTAGCGAATTCGAAGGGGTTCTACAAAGTGATTCATACACTCCTTCGGCTCTTCAACAGATATCAAATCGCATGTTCGGGGCATGAATATTTGCGGGATATAGCAATAGAAGGGTTATTTGGTTAGGCAGTTATTAGAGGAGTACTTAGGTGTAACATGGCTAGGGTTGAGGGTGATCTTAGCGTCTTAGTCGGTTGTCTAGCACGGTGAAAATAGTTTTACAGGATCGTGTCCGGAGTTTCATTTGGCAGGGGGATGTATATTTCACAAGGTCAATGGTGTTTTGCATCCTATCATTTCTACTATTATTCTATAGTTGATTCAAAGGCTCGGCAATCATGCACGCGGTGGGTTGGTATATAGATGGGTCACACATTACAGCGAATGTCATTTTGGCTTTTCGCTTCTAGTTCAATGACATATTTTCATGCACATGGCACTGACGTCTCATACAATCACATGTCAGTGCTCTTTGAATACTGCTTCATGCTATGAACCGAGAAAATGCTACTTTGAGTTCAGGATATATTGAACATGACGACAACTTCCCGTCCATGAGATATTACATTAAACGAGTCTCATAACCGCCAGATGCCGCACGGCGAGACTAATTTCATGCCGAACGCCAGGCACATCCAGCCCATCGTACCTTATGCCAGCGCCATAAGCCTCATCACAGCACCCAATCTAAATCGCTCAGCTCCTAACAGCCCCAGCCCTACCCAGCACGCACCCTGCCCCAACCTCTCGCCCCTAACCTGCGCAACCCGCGCTCAGGGCTCCATGAAGCCTCCTCCCTGCCCCCTTAGCGGATCCTGGGCGGGCGGGCCGCGCATCATGGAGGTGACGGCGGAGCGTAGTACCTTGGAGGGGGAGGAGGCGGTGACGTCGCCGCTGTCGTCGCCGGCCCAGTAGTAGAAGGCGCGGTTGGCAATGCCGGCGACGTGCTCGGGCAGGTACAGCGAGGCGGCGATGATGATCATGCTCAGGAACAGGAAGAGGAACGAGTCTGTCGGGGGGAGTGGCAGCGGCGGCGCGTCAGCACGTGTTTTGTATTGCTCTAGCATTCGCATGTGTCGTTGCGAGGAAGGGACGAGACGACCGGGGGGGACGGGACGGGACGGGACGGGACAGGGGCGATGAAAGGGGGGGAGGGGTTTGGGCAGGAACGCACTGAAGATGAACTTCTCGGTCGGTGTTAGCATGTACAGTGAGAATGTAACTTCGTATTGGTAGCGCTTGCGCTGCAGCCAGCGCAAGAGTGTCGACGGGTATAGCATTGCGGCGAGCAGGACGGCAGTTGCGGCGGCGAGGAGGATGATGGTTGCGGTCGAGGTGGTGTCGAGCATGCTCTATATAAGCTATCTCTCGCGAACAGGAGGGGGACACGCGTGGTTCCGCTGGGTGTGTGTGGGTTGACAGAAAGGAGTGGCTAGAGTGAGTCGATTGTGTTGCAGTAGAAAAGTTACGTATGGGCATGGGAGGGACAAGGATGGGAAAAGGGTGACCGCTCCGGATCCGCCTCCGGTTGGAGTTGCATGGGAGAGCCCTCCGCGTTTTTGGGGCACTACAGGCCACAGAGCAAGAGCCTAGTTTGTATCACTCAATTAAAGTCCTACGACCGCGACTCGGCTTCCAATGCTTCGTCCCTCCCTCTGGCGCCCTTTTCTCCGCGAGTCTGTCGACAGCCTCCGTCTCGTGTTTCGCCGCCCGTTTGCCTCGACTTTCCCGCCAGCCGCCAAACAGCTCCCTCCGCGCCGCGTAATTCCTGAAACGGATATTATCGAGCATTTCCTTAAAGGCAGCGGGCCGGGCGGGCAAAAAATTAACAAAACTTCTTCTGCCGTGCAGCTCAAGCATATCCCTACTGGTATCGTTGTTAAGTCGCAGGATACGAGGTCGAGGTCTCAGAACCGGAAGATTACAAGGCGTCTTTTAGCAGAGCGGGTGGAAGAGGCAGAACTGGGAGACCAGAGTAGGACCGCGCTAAAGGCCGCTCTGAAGAGTAAGAAGAAGGCGAGTAAGGTCAAGAAGAGCAAGAGGAAGTACAGGGCACTGGGCGAGGGGAAGGAGAGTAATGGTGAAGCAGGCTGGGAAGAGGTAGAGGAAGATGAGCTTGGGCAGGCCACTACGGAGATCGCCTTGGAAGAGAAGGGCGAGCATGCAGTAATAGATGGAAGGCAGAAGGGATGATGGGCTAGCCGTGGTCAAATTGAAGCTCAGAAAAGCCGCGTAAAGGCATTCTTAAAAATATGAGGAGCCTCTTCTATTTAAGCCAGCTACATACAGACGAGCGAACTTTCCAGCTCGTCGGTAATTGCAGGTCAGTGTCTTGAATAACGTGAGTACGGAGGCCTCCAGCTAGCAGAAGCAATGCCACGAGGTCGTTAAAGTTAGAACCTACGTAGCTAGACATTAGATAGCGATGGAGGACAGCTAGGACCAGATATCAGCCTTGGAGGTGATAACAGTTACGAGAAGTCAGTGCTAGCAAACTCTGCCATCGGTACTCTCCATACTGTTGACTCGCAGGTGGGGACACGACTACCTCGCCATAGCAAGGCAGCGAGGACGTAGAACTGCAACAAGACTATCCTAGTCCAAGAATACTCACGTTCCAACCGCGTATGACAGTAGAATGTTCTCGCGCTAGTGAAGCTTCATTGAATAAATCATAACTTCTTTGTCGGTGTGGAAGTAGAATCCAGTGGGTTTGGCCGCGCCATCCCAACGGCAGTTCAGCAGGTACTATCACGACAATCTGCCAGGATAACCATGGCTCATTGGAGTCTCAAGTCTCAAATCTCTTCCTCAACCTCTTGCTCATGGCAAAAGTGTCAACGAAAAGATAGTGTGCCCTAGGCAGTCCAGCAAAAATTGCGCCAGTGAAGCCCCCGAAGGAGATTCATACCGGCCCAACGCCGCGATGTGCAATGCAGGTTGGTCCGATAGATCGACCGTCGTCTTGATCACGGTGATCCCAACAAGGTCTGAGAGATGTTAGCAGAAGGTCAAGTAATGGGTGAAAAATTGAGAGGGAACTCACAAGTATGAGGAAGGAAGAGGGTCGGGGGAGGAGCGAGTTTTTATGCTCGAGGCTTCGGCGCTAGTGGTTAGCGGCTTGGCAGGTTTGAGGCCATAGTGGGGCAGACATAACACAAAAAACGCGCCAAGGATGGAATGGAGAAACAAATGCGCCGGGCCGCGCAGCAGCCATTAAAGTCTCTTACCTCAGCAAAGCTCAGACCGGAGAATCAATTAGCGGACATACGTATATCCGCAAGCGGATATCGCTAACCTTTTTTATTAAAAAGTTGATTCTATGGTCTGAGAGACTTTTATAAGGTTTCTTAGGCAATCCAACTTGTTTTATATATAGAGCAGTTACCTTTTTTAACGAAATTAATCTACACCACAACAGCTATTATTTTAGAAATACCGTTAAATTAATCCGCAGAAGCAGCTCTATAATTAATGAACTTTTAGGCCTTATATATACACCCATCGTTGCGACGTCCGTTACAACATTTATTATAACGTTTATTACGACATCCGTCATGACATTTATTTCCTAAATTTATATAAGGAGATATATAATCTTTAACAAAGTTAATAAGCTACCTACTATGACAGCTCGCACAAATGCCTCTAAACTAAAGCTTGTGGATTGCTATCTAATAAAGATACTAAGCTAAGGAGAAGAAAAGAAGGGGGTCGCAAGGACCATAGTAAACATATATAAAGGGGCAGCCGCCAAGGCGCTAGCGGTAAGCGAGCCAATTGTAGGTTGGCAGAATATGGCAGCAGCATGGTAGAATTTGGCAGGTGACACGCTTTAGCACCGTTATATTACCCCCCCCTCCTAAAAAAGCCTGCCCTTAGGCGTTATCTAAGCTCCCTATTATTGTCTAAATTATTATAATTATCTAACCCTTCTTTCTAGCATTTAATCCAGTTGTCTAATTTACATAGTGGTCTAGGGAGGTTAGGGTGAGCTAGGTAGAAGTCCCGTAACTTATAGGGAGAGTACTTAAAATTAGATGCGGGGTACCACTCTAGGTTATCATTATGGCCTACCCAGCTTGTATGGTATTTTAAGATATTACGGACCTTTTTTACTACTAGGATTTCTTTAACTTCCCATTTTTCGTCCTTAGTAATCTAGATTAGTGGTAGGGGGTCATTATACTGTCTAGGTAGTAGATTATCTATAGCCTTTTATAGCCGGTCCGGAGAGAAGATAGGGTGGATTCTTATTAACTCTAGTAGCTTAACCTTAAAAGAGTGTCCTACCTTTTAAAGAGTCTTATATAGGCCAGCCATTTAGTGGTCTAACTTATGACTCGGCCTCTGGGTTTTCTAGTTCTTTATTAACACCTATACCTTATCTCCTACTTGGAAGTCTTCCTTGCGATAATATTAGTTTATATTAGACTCCTTTTTTTCTTACGCCTTTCTTATAATTATTTAAGCAGTCTCCTAGGCTCTATGCATTCTCTCGGCAAATGCCTGGGCCTCTTTATAGCTGAGGCGTTCGCGGGCCGTAGTGGGTTTAATAGGCCTATCCTAATTAAAGGACGTTCGTAGTGTATACCCGTAGAGCAGTTCGAATGGGGATATCCCTATACTATTATAGGGGAGTATAAGCTACGCGTAGTCTATTATAGGCAGTAATTCCAACCAGTTGTTCTAATAGTAGTCTATAAAGGGCCATAGTCGCTAGTTGAGGTACTGGTTTATAATCTTAGTTTGGCCATTAGTCTAAGGGTAGAATGTAGTAGAGAGCTTAATCTTAATCCTAAGGATATAGTAGAGTTTATTCCAGAAATCCAATATAAACTGGGGGCTACGGTTAGAGATAATTAATTTAGGGGCGCCGTAGAATTAATAGATGTTATTAACATAGAGGCGGGCTATATCCTTTATAGTTATAGTCTTAAAATAAGGGAGGGAGATGGATTACTTGCATAGTTAGTCAACCACTATAAAGGCTGCATTGTGGCCGTAGGCGTCCTTCGGAAATAACTTAAAGTCTATGGTAATATGTTGCTAAGGGCGTTCTAGAACTAGCAGCGGTTATAGCCACCTAGGGGTTTAATCACTAGGGGTATTTACGCGTCTATAGGCGTAGCAGTTTCTAATAAATCGATCTATATTAGATAGAAGTCCTCACTAGTAGTAATGGGGCGCTAGTAGTTAGTGGGTCTTATTACAACTAGGGTGTGCTATAGAGACTTAACAGTAGGCTTTGCGGATTAACTCTATCCGTAGGTTGTTAATATCTGGAACTATAAGCCGTTCTTGGTATAGAAGCAGTCCTTCTTCTATTTCCAAATTAGGGTCCTTCTTCGCGGCTTGGTTACAAAGGGCTTTTAGGGAGTTAGCTATACGGTTTATAGTTAGGATGCAGTTAACTAGCCCTATTATTTTATCTAAAACTGCTCCCTCTAAGGGTGCTAGCTTATTCTGTTTAGAGTCTAGTTCTTTAAGAATTTGCGGGTTAAGCTGTTTGGGATAGAGGAGGGCGCGCGTCTAGTATTAGGTCTTTAGCTTATCCTAGGGTCCTACGTCTTGTTCCCTTCGGGTTAGTGTATTAGCTTTAGTGTTTTGCTTACTAGAACGATATATAATCGTAAAGAAGAATTTGGAGAGTATTTTAGCCTAGTGGGCTTATCGTCTAGTAAGCTACTTTATAGTTATAAAGTACTCTAGGGCTTTATAATCTATATATATCTTAATCCGGGAGTTCGTGCCTTTAAGCTCTGCGCGCTATTAGGATAATAATTAGATAATAGCTAGTATTTCTTTATTATATACCTTATAGTTATACTTAGCTAAGTCTATTATTTTCGAGAAGAAGGTAATAGGGTACTATTCGCCGTCTAGATATAACTGTAATAGGATTCCCGCTATAACTCTATTAGAAGCGTCCGTCTCTAGCATTAATTTAAGGTCTGGGTTATAGTAACAAAGGATTAGAGAAGAAATAAGCCGATCTTTTAACTCTCCGAAGGCTTCTATACAGTTATTACTAAAGATAAAAGGCGTGTCTTTCCAAGTAAGTCGTATAAGAGGCGTTGCCACGACTCCGTAGTTATAGATAAATTGGCGGTAGAAATTACAAAAACTTAGAAAGGACTGGATCCCCTTTATAGTATAAGGGGGCTACTAGTTGCGGATTATGTTAACCTTCTTAGGTGTTAGCGACTCAGTCAATCGAGGCACAAGCACAGCAAGAAGGTCGCATGCAAGCCTGTATAATTGGATTGTCTATAAACGAGGATCCAAAGTTAGAGAAAGGAAGGAGAAGAATAGCAGCGCCGCTTAATATTTTATGCGGTCCTCTAGTCACGTGACTCGCGTCTACTATAATCCACGTCTGCCAAGATCCACCGTTTTCCACCAGCGCCGTAACATTACCCCCCCTCCGAAAAAGCCTGCCCTTAGGCTTTATATGTCCGTATTATGTCCGTGGGGTATTCTTGTCTTTATGCTCAATAGGCAGCCTATTGTCTTCGCTATACCAGCACTCCATCCACTCGTTAAGGTACTTCGGGGGCCCGGGTTCGTTAGGGTATTGGTTATAGAATTCTTTAAGCTTCTAGGGGCAGCCTATAAAGTTCCAGGCGGGGTACCAGGTTAGGTCTGGATCGTAGCCTTTCTATTAGATACGGTATTGTAGCGTTCCTTATACTAGTTTACAGGCTAGTATTTTATTAACTTCCTATTCGTCGTCGCCATTAACTTAAATTGGCAGGGGAGGCTCATTCTTTTGTCTAGGTAGTAGGTCATTTGCAGCCTTCCGTAGCTTATCCAGTAAAAAGATAGGGTAAACCTTAATTAAGTCTAGGAGCTTAACCTTATACAAGTTGCCTTCTTTGTTAAGGATCTTATATAGTCCTGCCATCTTATAGTCTAGCTTGCGGCTAGGCCGTTCTGTCTTCTAGTTCTTTATTGTAACCCAGACCCTATCGTCCATAGTAAAGTCAGGCTCGCGCCTATACTTATTTGCCTACTATTCCATCAATTTCTAGGCCTTTTCTAGGTTCTTATAGGCTACCGTCCAGGCTTCTTCTAGGCGTTTGGCGTATTGCTAGGCTTCCTTATAAGATAGTTTTTCGCGTACAGTCTGTAGGCCTTCTGGTCTATTCCAGTTGAAGCTAGTATAGGGTAAATATCCTATTTCTAGCTAAATAGGTGCAAACCCTGTGGAGTTATGGGGTAGGGTTGCCTGGGCGTAGTCTATTAGGGGTAGTAGTTCGCCCTAGTTATCCTAAAAGTAGTTAACAAAGGGCCGGAGTCTTTGGTTCAGGTATTAATTTACAATCTCCGTCTAACCGTCTGTCTGGGGGTGGTATACTGTAGAAAGCTTTAGCTTAATACTAAGGATCTAAGTAAACTTATTCTAGAAGGCCGATATAAACTGTGGCCTATAGTTGGATATAATAGTATCTAGTAGTCCGTAAATTCGGTAGATATAATGGATATATAGTTAGGCTACCTCCTTAGCATCAATATCCTTGTGATAGGGGATTGAGAACGGGCGCTTGCCAAAACGGTTAACTAGGATTATTACTATATCATATCTATTACGGTCTGTAGGCAGCTTGTGGAAGTCCATAGAGATATGCTGCTAGGGGCGTTCTGGTATTAGAAGTGGCTTTAATAGTCCTAGGGTTTTATCTCGCGGAATTATAGACCTATAGCAGTCGTTGCAGTTCTATACATAGCGGTTAATGTCCGTAACCATTCCGGGCCAGTAATATTAGTTACTAATAATTTTGCAGGTCTTATTCTTTCTAGGGTAGGCCGTAGAGACCTAGGTATATGCTTCGGTAATAAGCCAAGTCTATAAGTTCTGTTCCTTTACTACTACTAGCCGTTCCTAATACTTAAGTAATCCATTTTTAAGGGACCAGGGGCTGGTAACATTCTTTACCTTTTTACGGTACTCCTGTAGAGAAGAGGCTATACGGTTTGTCTACAGTAATTTATTAATAAGGTCAAATCCTAAAGGGTTAATAGGATATATCTTGGCGCCTAAGGAGTCTGTACTTAGTTCTGCCTATATCCGGGGGTTAAGGTACTCTGGTTGTAGTAGTGTCTAGGTATATAATGTAATCTTCGCAGCTATCTAGTTGTCTAGGTCCTGTTCACGCCTTATAAGGGCGTCTACGCGGTTAGTAGCGCCTGGCTTATATATAATTAGGAAGCTAAACTGGGATAGAATATCTGCCTAGCGCGCCTACCGGGCTATAAGTTCCTTGGTTGTTATAAAGTATTCCAGGGCCTTATAATCCGAAACTACCTAGATAGGCTTAGGAGTCCCCTATAGCTATACGCGCTAGTACTAGAAGCTAGAGATAATAGCCAGCATTTCTTTATTATGGATAGGGTAATTTAGCTCGGCATCTATCATGGTCTTTAAGTAGTATGCAATAGGGTGCTATTCTCCGTCCAATTACTTCTAGGAAAAAACGCCAGCTATTATGCTATCTAAGGCATCGGTTTCTAGTATTAAGGGTTATTTTAAGTGGAAGTGGGTGAGTAAAGGAGCGGAGATTAGCCGTTTCTTAAGCTTATTAAAGGCCTGCCTACATGTGGTGTTAAAGTGGAAGGGTTGGTCCTTTCGGGTAAGGCGGTTAAGAGGCTAAGTAACCCTTCCGTAGTTCCTAATAAAGCGTTAGTAGAAGTTATAAAAACCTAAGAATAACTGTACCCCCTTTATAGTCTATGGGGGTTCCTACTAGTTAATTACGGCCGTCTTTTTCAGATCTACCTTAATTCCGTCCATACTGACAATAAACCCTAGGTACTTTGTACGCTTAACACTAAATTCTAACTTCTTAATATCGGCCTATAGACTAGCCTTATAGAGTCGTTGCAGGACCTTATAGATGTGCTCCTCGTGTTCTATCTCATTTTTAGAGTAAATCATAATATTATCTAGGTAGGCCGTGTAGAAGTCGTTAAGGTAGTTAAAGAGTATATTGTTTATATATTGCTGGTACGTAGCCGGTCCATTAGTTAGTCCAAAAGGAAGTACCTTGTATTTATACGATCCGTAATAAGTCCAAAATGTAGTAAGATCTATGGATCTGGGGTCTATCCTAATTTAGTAAAAGGCCTGGCGGATATTAAGCTTTGTAAAAACTTTAGCTCTACTTATTCGGGCCAGTGTCTTATTAAGTAGGGGTAGTGGATAGCGGTCCTTGCGGGTTATATTATTTAGCTTATAGTAGTCAATACAAAAACAAAGTCCTCCGTTTAGCTTTTTAATAAAGAGAATTGGTAAGGTAAAAGGGACTTAACTGCTAGGCTTAATAAAGCCCTTATTCAGGTTCTTAATAAGATATTGCTTTATAGCCTATAATTTGGCAGTAGATTGCTGACGAAGGGGGCTATAGCTGAGGGTGTTTTCCTTATCTGGCTCGATCTCGATCTTGTAGTCGTACGGTCGGTAAGGCGGAAGCATATTGGATGCTGCCTTTAAGAATACGTCCTTGTATTTCTGGTGTTAATGGGGTAGTTTCTGTTCTACTAGCTTTTTATCTATAAGCTCGCCTTCCTGTCCATTAAGCTCGCTTTCCTTTTCCTTAATTATTTGATCAATTTTATATAAGCTGGTGGTAAAGGCAACGGTATTGGGTTAAACCAAGTTCCGGTAGAATCCTATAGCGCTGATATAGCAGATATCAACTGGGGGAAGGTCCATAGGTTTCTTTATAGACTTTTATTGGGCTGTATTTTATGGTATAGGGTTTATAATCTTCCTTAGCTCACGTTCCATTTTCTATAAGTTGTCCTTCTAGTCTATTAGTTTAGTATGGCGTCCAGTATTTCTGGCCTTCCTTTGTAGCTGCGTAGGGCCTAAGTTCTCTGTGGGGGACTTGGCTAGGTTACTACTGATTTCCTAGGTCTTTGGTGCGGGTGGCGTAATATAGGTAGTCTGGGGGTGGCGTAGTATACGAATCCGTTGCGGATTAAGCTGTACGTCCTTCTCAAAGGCCTGGTCTCTACGCATAGCATTGGCTTGGTAGATAGTATTAATCTAGGGCCGTATAAGTTTCTCCATTATAATACTAATTTCTTTTATAAAGGAAGGGGTTAGGGGTAGAGATTCGGGCCAGAGGAGCTGTCTATTCCGTATGTCAAGCTGTAAGCCTAAATAGGCTAGCCATTTTCTTTCTAAGATTATATTATGGCTTCCCAGGTCCGTAATAAGAAAGGGGATGTTATACTACCTTCATCCGTTAACACGGAGGTGGATCTATAAGATAGTTATAATAGGTGGCCCTATTCTTCTGTTGTACCCGCGAATAGGAACTGGTTTAGGCAGTTCCTTAAGGGGCGCATTTAAAAATTCGGCCAGCTTTATGGCGCACTAAGTGTCTATTAAGGTAAAGGCATTCGCTCCAGAGTTAGCTAAAGCAGAGGTTAAAACTTGATATCTATTACAAAATAAAGTATAAGGGATAGTGCAGCTTCTTCTACTAACTAGCCGACCCAGATTAACATATAATATATCAATCCCTTTTAACCCTAGAGAGGAGTTTTCCTCTAGGGTTCTTCTTTTTCCAACTCCGCGCTGTCCTTTTGTATTAACAGAACCTCGTCCATTTTTGCCTTTGTTGGGCAGTCCTTGGCGAAGTGGTCCTTCTGGCCGTATAAGAAGCAAGCTCCTTGATTGCTAAGGGCCTATCTATAGGGGTCGCTGTACGTAGGCCAAGTATACGCCGGACCCGCGGCAGGGCTAGCTGCGCGGCTAGCTGTTGAATTGACGGCGGGCTGTACGGCTGGTGCCGTAGGAGTTGCCAATCGTGCTAGGGCACTATGGGCCGTTCTTATAGCGCTTGTGGTCTGGTTTAAAGAGTTTCTGGCTTTATACCGCTTAGCTTATGCCTTAATTCGACAGAGGCCTTAATTAATAGCCAGGCAGTGGTCTGTAAGTACCTTTAGCGTCTATATAGTAGTAAAAACTGGCAGTACGGCACGCTGTAGGTCTAAGGTAAGCTTGTTAAAGAGGTCTAGCATTAGGTCTTCGTGGGGAATTTAGGCTTGGCCGGCTAGGTGCAAAAGCGGGTCTAGAAGGCTAAAAAGGTCTCTATTGTTTTTATATTAAGGGCTTTATAATCAAGGCGGGTGTTTTATATCTTAAAGGGGTCCTTATAAATAGAAGACAGGTGGTTAATTATCTCTTCTCCAGAGAGGAAGGGGTCTGCTAAGTCCTAGGCGTATTACGGACGTAGATGCGTCTATGCGTCCCTACCAGTACGGCCGAAGACGTAGGCCATTTTAGCTTAAGCAGTAGGGAAGTGGTCCATATTAACTTCAAGCTTGTCTTGCAGTTAAAGCTTCCAATTGTTAAATATAGGGTTAGTTCCATCCGTAAGCAATAGGGGGTCCGCGACCTTCGCGGACCGTAACGATACTAATGCTGTACGTTAGGCTAGGGCCTTAAGGACTATAGCAAGTCTGTAGGTGTTTAATGACTCCTTATTAGGTGTAGGGGTGTCTCTGGTTTTAAGCAGCTCTTAAAGCCGTTTAATTTTGGTATTAGCTGCTGCGAGTTCTTCCTGGGGGGTTAAGACGGTGACTGTTTTACTATTAGAGGTATTTATGGGTCCTGCAGCGGCTTTGCCAGCTGCTGTATTTCTTGGCATGGTGGTAGGGGTATTAGGTAATTTCTGGTATTTGTTTATTTTTCTAGGGGTTCTGGTCCGTGTGTGTCCTATTCTTAGGTTTTGCGTTCTGTTTATGTTCTTTTGGTTCTTAGGGTTCTGTCCTATCCTTATAGTCCTAGTAATGTCCTTAGGGTCCTATTCTTTTATTCTTGTCCTGTTCGTGGCCTTATAGATATATTTGAGTTCCTTCTTAGGAAGAAAGAGTAGTATAAGCTTTGGATAATATTAGCGACTCAGTTAATCGAGGTACAAGCACAGCAAGAAGGTCGTATATAAGCCTATACGATTGGATTGTCTATAAACGAGGATCCAAAGCTAGAGAAAGGAAGGAGAAGAATAGCAGCGCCGCTTGATATTTTATGCGGTCCTCTAGTTATGTAACTCACATCTACCATAATCCACGTCTGCCAAGATCCACCGTTTTCCACCAGCGCCGTAACATTAGGGTTAACTTTAATCCTATCTATACTTACTATAAACCTAAGGTACTTTATGCGTTTTACCCCAAATTTATATTTCTTAATATTAACTTATAAGCCTACGTTCCGTAATCTCTCTAGGACCTTCTTAACATAAACTTAGTGCTTAAGTTCGTTGTCCGAGTATATAAGGATGTTGTCTAGGTATGCTATATAGAATTCGTCAAGGTAATTAAAAAGAACGTTATTTATATACCTTTGGTACGTAGCCGGTCCGTTTATTAGTCCAAAAGGAAGAACTTTATATTTATAGGACCCGTAATGGGTACGGAATGTTGTTAAATCTTTAGATGTAGGGTTTATCCTAATTTGGTAAAAAGCTTGGCGGATATTAAGTTTAGTAAAGATCTTTACCTAGCTTAGACGTGCGAGGGTTTCGTTAATTAAAGGAATAGGATACCAATCCTTTTAAGTAATAGTATTTAGCTTTTAATAGTCGATATAAAAACAAAGGCCTCTACTAGGCTTTTTTATAAATAGAATAGGGGAAGCAAAAGGGGCTTAACTTAGCTTAATAAACCTTTTATTAAGGTTATTAATTAAGTACTGCTTTGTTGCTTTTAGCTTATCTGTTAATTATTAGTAGAGGGGGCTATAGCCTAGCGAGTTATTGGCTTCTAATTAAATTTTATAATTATATGTCTGGTAAGGGGGTAACTTGTCTAAAGCCGCCCTTAAAAATGCGTCCTTATACTTAGCATAGATAGTAGAAAGGAGACATTTAACCAGTTCCTTATTAGTTTCCTTAATTAGCTTTTCTTCCCTCTTATTAATAATCCGGTTAATCTTATATAGGCTTGTTATAAAGACCTTATTGTCCTTCTAGTACATATTAAAGTGGAACGCTATAGCGCTAATTGCGGCGATATTAACTATAGGGGGGTTATATAACACTAGGGGCGTGCGTAACCTTAGGGCCCTCTAGGGTATTGGCGTTATTGTTACTCCTTTTAACTCCTATTATATCTTTTAGAGGTCATCCCTTATATCTTATTAGTACGTTCTTTTCCACACCGGTCGGATCTACGCGATTTGGACATTATCTATATCACTATCTGTCCCGCTTCTATATATAGAGTCCTTTTTAAATGTAGCGCTTTAGGAGAGTATCTTTGTCGGTATAGAGTTCTTTCTAGCTTCGCGGCAGGCGTCTTCTTGGGTAAAGGTTAGGTCACGGGCCTAGATATCCTGCTGGTATATAGGGTTAGACTTCGCGGCTAGTATCTTATAGTTAGTTCGGATTTCTCTAACAAAGGAGGGTAATTTTGGCCTATCCTCTGGCCAGACAAACTGTCTTTATTATACGTTCAGCCAAATATTAAAGTAGGATATCTATTTTTGGCCAAGGATTATATCGTGGGACCCTAGGTCTAAGATGTAGAAGGGGATGCCGTATTAATATCGTCTATTAAGGGAGATATATAACTTCAGGATATAGGTAACCGGTAAGCACCGGCTTAGCCGTTATAGCCTTTTACCTAGATAGGCTTCTCTAGTAGGGTAGCTTTTATATTTAGAAACTTAGCAACGTTAATCGCATAGGCAGTATTTATAAAGGCAAAGCCATTTGCTCTAGTGTTAATAAGGGCAGTTAAGTTAACTCTATATCTATTTTAAGATACTGTATATAGAACCGTAAAGTGTTTTCCACCCATTAACTAACTTAGATTAATCTCTTTAAAATTAATAGGATACCCTAGGGGGGAGTCTTTTCCTAGGGTTCTTCTTTTTTTAACTTGTTAGACGTTTCTCCTTCCTCTATCTCCTTAATATCCTTTAGTTCTGGGCAAGATAAGGTAAAGTAACCCTCCTTATCGCAGTTATAGTAAGTGGCTGTAGCAGGGTTAATTGGGGTATTACAACAAGTACTAGTTAAGGTTATAGTATATAGCTAGTTAGGCGAGGCTTGCTAGTGCGTAGTTGTAACCGCTTTTAGTATAGCAGCGGTTGTGGCTTGTCTTCCTACTCTAGCTCCCATAGGGGTGGCGGGTGAGCTTTAATCGCTATAGGGTTGCTTCTACCAATCTAGGCGGGCATTAATCCGCTTTAGCTCTAAGTTTAACAATAGGCAATAAGCTACAAGTCTTTTATAGGTTAATAGGTTATCTAAAGTTATAGCAATCTTCTCTTATAGCCTAATTGTTAGTTTGTTGTAAAGGTCTAATTAGTAGTTTTTAAGGGGGACCTAGCCTTCTCCTATAAGGTGTAAGAATTAAGTTTAGAATTTGGCAAAGGGTTAGTTCGGCTTTATTATTAGGTAGTTATAGTTATACCAAGCGTCCCGTACTTTATTTGGGTTAACATAGATAGTTGCTAAGTACTATAGCATCTTATTAACAGATATAAATTGGATAGAAAAGTCATCCTTAAACTTAGCTTAAAGGTGACGTTAGGCGTCCCCTATAGTTCGGCTAAAGAGGTAGAGCATTTTAGCCTCTTTAGAGGGGAAATAGTTATAGTTAATTTAGAGTTTTCCTTAAACTTAAATCCTCTAGTTCTTAAAAATAGGGTCTATCCTATTAGACAGTAGTTAAGGGTTAAAAAGCTTAACGGATTTTAATTATTTTATTATTATATCCGTACTCCCTAGTGTATTGTATTTAGTTAAGCGAATAGGTTAACTAAGGCTTTGTAAAGGGGAGGCTGGGCTGCTTTATAAGGCAGCAAGGCTTTTCAGGATCTTCTTTAGAGTCTCTTATATACTTTGGGCTTAAAGACAATTGACCTTTTAATTAGCCGCAAGGGCGCGAATCTGTTCGCGTATATTTTTTTTTTCTTTCAATCCATTGTATTATACTACGTACAATACTGCGCATGCAGCCTCTAGGCTATGGCGCTACAGTTCTATATACATGAATCCTCTCTAGGCAGCTTAATATATACTAATAGCTATACCCTAATAGTTTATAAACCCTTAAGGGTTTACAGCTCCTTAGTAAAATACTAAGTTGCTACAACTACTAGAGAATGAGAAAATGATAGGAAAAATCCTAATGCCTATCCCTGTCCTTTTGCAATTTGTTTCTATCCTTTTGCTCTCTAATATCTTTTTAAGAGCCTAGTAGGAGTTGCCTCCTTCTAGGATCCTATACTTTATCTATTCTTCCATAGAATTGTCTAAGCTAGTACTACGTACTAGTTTAGCTGCTTTGAGTATCTCACAGTCTTTGCTATTAGCAAAGTGATTTTCTTTACAATTAATGCAAAGAGGGGTTGTATGTTGATAAGGCTTGCCTATTATTGTACAGGTAGAATAGGAGTGGTCTTTAGATAGATATATAGCTGCACAATATCTACAGGCTCTAGTAGAGCATCTATCTCCTATAGGGATATATAGAAACGTATTAATTTCAATACGTTTAAAACGTTTCAGCTATATGGGTTCATATTAAACTAAACAAGGTTTAGTTTAAGATGTTTCAAGACCGTTTTATAAGTTTAGCTAATATTATGGAGTAAATACGAGTGGTAATAATATATAGCGAGGGCCGCTAAGGCGCTAGTAGTAAGCGAGCTAATAGCAATTTTCCATCCTAGGGATAGAAAATCCTAATTGGTTAGTTTCCACGTGATTCCACGCGAGCCTAACTATGTATTTACATATATAGTTGCTAGGTTAACAAGTGCCGTATTATATACGGGACACGTAACGGTACCAAAGCATATATCCTGCCATATTCTGCCATATTCTGCCATATTCTGCTAGGTTCTGCTAAGTTCTGCCAATAGGGTAAGTAGAATACGGTGGAGGTCAAGACGGTGGAAATAGGTAGGCATATATGAGGTATTACAGGGTGGTCCCATAACAGCTAACAAAAAGTTTTTCCCCTCCAAACCTTCTATCTTAGTACCCTTTTACCTTTACCATAGCTTCTCAAGACAATACCTCTACGGTTTCAGACTTTACGGAGTATATATATAACGAAGACGATAACTCCTACCTAGTATCCCAAGCTAGCACTACTAATAGCGACGAAATCCTCCACTAAAAGAAGCTAAAGGCAAACGAAGAGCTATGGTCTTATACTCATAAAGCAAAGGGTTCTAAGGAGGTAAGGAACAAGCATTACCAGCAAATATACTATTATAAGTATTGCGCTAGCTATAAGGGCTCTCCAAATACTAAAAGATTCCGTATACATCTTCTTAAAACCCATAATACACGCGTTAGTTCTACACCTCCAGGTCCAACAAAGATGGCTTTTATTAATATAATTACAAACATCCTTGGCAAGCAAAGGACTTTATAAGAGAAGCAGAACCTAATTAAAGAAAAGACCCTCTAAGCAGCCATTAAAGTACCTAAATTCAAAGAAGCCTGCGCACAGCTTATTACCGTACAAAACCTACCTTGCTCACTACTTAATTGGCCTGAATTTTGGGCTGTTATTCTATCAGTCAATTATATAGCTAAAGAGACTCTTAAATTCGCGCGATAAGACGTCCTAAAGCTTATTAAATTAACCTATATTCTCCACCGCGAAGAGCTTATTAAAAAGCTTAAGAACTCCCTCTCCTTAGTACACTTTTCAATTAATATATGGACATCGCCAGCAAAGATAGGGTTCCAAGCAATTGTGATACATTGGGTAGATGCAGAGACTTGCTATACAGAGACTGCCTTATTATCACTTAAAGAATTCAAGGGAGCTCACGGTGGTAAGGAGCAGGTAGAGGTCTTTCTTTAGGTTATAAGAGAGGTTGGTCTATAAGATCAACTCGGCTTCTTTACATTAGATAATTATGGCTTAAACGACCTTATGCTACGCCACATTACAGAGGAGATTAAGGACTTTAACCCGGTTCTTTGTTAAGTACGTTACTTTGGCCATAATCTTAATTATGTTGCCCAAGCCTTCCTTTTCGGATCTACGGCAAAGCAAGGAGAGGGACAGAAGGATAAGGATAAGGCAATTAATATAGCTATTTAGGATATTACTAACCTCTAAAATAAGCTTTAACGTCAAGGATTATAAAGTAAAGAAGATATTACTAAAGAGTTTTATAAGCATGGTAGCCTTAGTAAACTCCACAACTATAACACCTTTTCTTGCTCTTCTTCTAGTTGATTTCAAGCTCTCCTTGTGGTAGTTAGCCGAGCAATTCCTATAGATAATAACACGCGGTAGAACTCCTAGCTAGACAAGGTTACTATCACTTTACAGAAGCGTAAGGAATTTATATTTTGGACGGAAGATTACTAGCAGGAGCTTAGTAACGACGCTCTAACAAGAGACGATTGGCAAGAGCTTAAAGATATCAGAGAAATCCTCCAACCTCTTAAGACCTGTACAAAGAATACAGAAGGGCATACCGCTACGCTTCATACCACCTTTAATAACATGGAATTCCTTATCCGCCACTTCACCTAAATGCGAGAGAAATTTAAGGGTAACGCTCAAATAACTACAAGGTTAATAGCAGCCTGGTATAAATTTAACAAGTACTATAAGCTCACTAATAATACACCCGTTTACGCAGTAGCAGCTCTTCTTTACCCTTAACTACGTAAAGCCTACCTTAAGAAGGTATGGTCAACAAGGGAGCAGTAAAAGTAGATTAAGCCAACTATTACTAAGGTTCAAAACCTATAGAGGGACTATTTCAAGCCAGAGAGTGTACAATTAGTAGATCTCAACTTAATTAAAGACCCAGCTACACAATTTCTTGCTAAGATAACTATTTCAACGGCAGCAAGCGATGAATTCGATAACTTTATTAAGGTATATCTCTAACAAGCGCTTATTACTTTAGCTAATATCTATAGGGCGCACAAATCCCTATTAGTGGGCAATCACCTCTTAACTAGTGGCTAGAGCCTGCACGGCAACTAATCTACCCCAACCTTACCCGAATGGCTGTCACTATCTTTAGTATCCCCCCAATGTCGGCTAGCCTAGAACGAGTGTTCTCAGGCGCCAAACATATAATTGCACCAGAGAGAGTAAGGCTTGGAGCGAAGATATTAGAGATAGTAGAGTTATTAAAGAGCTGGGTCCATATTACAAAGACAACAGGCAGGGCACTATTAAGTAGCATGTTTACAAATAGCCGCTTTATGGATAAGGCTTTAAAGGTATTAGAAGGGGAAGGCGATAGCGATAAGGTAATTGTCATAGTTTAAAGCTGTTACACTAGAAACCTATTGCGCTGGAAACCTGTTGCCCCAGAAACCTATTACCCCAGAAACCAGCCGCCCCTAGCTACCCTTTATTCTGTATATAGACCTGAAACATATTGAAAGTCTGACATAAAACGGGCTGTTTTGTTTTAATAAACTTAAACATATATCAGTTTCGGTTTCAGGTATTTCTATACAACACTGGTCTCCTATATGGCCAAATTTTTGACAGCTAGTACACTGCGTAGTAGGAGAGACTTCTAGGTATTTTACTACCTTAGTAGCTGTACCTGCAATTAGAATCTCTTTCTACTTAAGGATTTCTTGTCTTTTCTCTTCATTTTCTATAGTAAAGACTATAGAGCTGAATCTGGTTTGTAGATTGTGTCTTTTTACACTAGATAAGATCCATCTAGGTAGTCCTTGTATCCTTATAGGATTAAAGGTCTCAGTTTCTTCTTTTAGAAGCTTAGAGCCTCTATCTCCTAGAAACGGTAGGGTAGGAACCCCATAGGCTATAACTTAAGCCCATGGTTCTAGTTTTTGTTCTCTTTAAAAGGTAAAGCAGTTATGCCAGATATCCTTATATTTAACTAGGAAATCTGCATTATACTCTTCTATAGTTGTAAGAAGAATATTTTGTTTTCCTTTAGTTCTAGCTATGGATGCTAGCACTGGCTTTTTTACTTGCAGTTTTAATACAAATAGTTGATTAACTTTGTTTCGTATAGAGAAGGTATCCAGAGGTTAGTCCTTTTTATCTGTAATTAAGACTAGCTTTCTTTTTTGTAGCTGCTTTTTCTTGCTTCTAGTAGAAGTAGAACTCCTATTAGAAGGAGAAGGGGTAGAAGGTAGTAGTAGTAAGGAGGGTAAGGAGGAGGATAAAAAAGGGAGGTCCTTTTTTAGCCTCTCTGCGTAGGTTTCCTTAGTAGGAGCTACCTCCTTACGGAGAGCTCTTACTTCTTCTGTTAATCCTTTTAGGATATTTTTTGCCTCTTCTTTTTCTTTTTCTTT
>Ga0307507_10003158_pt1 | contig 32739 bp, 34 predicted proteins | sample 7_EM_MG_FD_207223 | JGI IMG/M metagenome (GOLD analysis project Ga0307507, IMG submission 207223) | Populus trichocarpa ectomycorrhiza microbial communities from riparian zone in the Pacific Northwest, United States - 7_EM | ecosystem: Host-associated > Plants > Roots > Unclassified | place... | reverse complement strand
CGCATTGGGCAACGATGCGATAATTACCGCGTTAAAACTCAAAAATATAGTAATCATACCACAACTAAACGCTATAGCTGCTTAATTCTTGCCATTTTTGGCTAAGATTTAAGAGGTTAGATACTAAAAGGCGCCGGGCGGATCATTAATATCGCCTCGATCAGCGGACTTTACGGCGGGCGTGCCGGTACTGCCTATACGGTCTCCAAGCATGGTCTGATCGGCCTGACCAGGAATATCGGCTACCAATACGCCGGGAAGGGCATTCAATGTAATGCCATTGCCCCAGGCGACGTAGACACGAATATCCTGCATGGAAAGGAACCGCAGCCCTTCGGTTATGACCGGATGAACGCCGGCACAGGCAACCTGCCGGATAGCGGCCGTCCGGATGCGATTGCGGAACTGGCGCTGTACCTGGCGTCAGAACCGTCGGGTTTTATCAACGGGGCCGTGATGGTCGCCGATGGCGGCTGGACCGCTTACTGATCAATCAACTATTAAGACATCATTTAACAACCATAACGTTATGGAACCATTTATCAAAAAATTCAGTGAGACCGGCCTGCAGGATGTGGCCGAGGTAGGCGGAAAGAATGCCTCCCTGGGAGAAATGTTCACCCAACTAACGCCTAAAGGTATTTCGGTACCCGACGGTTTTGCGGTGACAGCGGAAGCCTACCGGTACTTTCTCAGCAGTAACCACCTGGAGGCGCCGTTGCAAAAACTGTTGCAGCAACTGGACAGGAAAACATTTGCCAACCTGGCTGCGATTGGCGGACAGGCGCGCCAGCTGATGATGAACGGGGAACTGCCGAATGACCTGCAGCTGGCCATCTGTGATGAATACGACTATTTATTCGATTTTCGCGAGCCGGCTGTCGCTGTCCGGAGCAGCGCTACCGCCGAAGATCTGCCAAGTGCCAGTTTTGCCGGTCAGCACGAATCATACTTAAATATCAAAGGGCATCGGGGGGTCATTGAAGCGGTCAAACAATGTTACGCTTCACTTTATACCGACCGTGCCATCAAGTACCGGGAAGATAAAGGCTTTGCGCATGATAAAGTATATCTGTCGGTCGGCGTGCAGGAAATGGTCCGTGCCGACCTGGGCTGCTCAGGGGTAGGTTTTACGCTGGAACCTGAAAGCGGCTTTCGGGATGTCATTCAAATTTCCGGCGTCTGGGGCTTGGGCGAAAACATGGTTCAGGGTACCGTAGTGCCGGACGAGTTTTTAATTTTCAAACCTACCCTGCGCTTGCACAAACAAGCGATCATACAAAAAACATTGGGTAGCAAAAGCATGATGCTGATCTACCCGTCCGCCGAAGATGAACCCCATACGACCGTTAATCAGGATACGCCCTGGGAGCTCCGGGAGTGTTACGTACTGAATGATGCGGAGGTCCTGCTGTTGGCCGGCTGGGCATTGATTATTGAAGCACATTATCAAAAACCGATGGACTTTGAATGGGCTAAGGACGGGCATAGCGGTCAGTTGTACCTCATCCAGGCGCGGCCGGAAACTGTCCATAGCCAGGAAAAGAAACTCCAGGTAAAGATCTGCCGGATCGTTAAAAAGGGGGAATTGATCACCAGCGGAGCTGCGGTGGGACACCAGATCACCAGCGGTGTTGCCCGGTTATTAAATTCACCGGCTGACATTGGCAAGCTTCAAACAGGTGATATCCTGGTAGCTGATACGACCAGCCCGGATTGGGACCCGGTGCTTAAAAAGGTGGCCGGCATCGTGACGAATAAAGGCGGCCGTACCAGTCATGCAGCAATCATCGCGCGGGAACTTGGCGCGGTCGCTATCGTCGGTACGGAGAACGCCACCGTCCATATTAAAGACGGCGATGTGATCACCTTAAGCTGCGCTGAAGGCAAAACCGGTAATGTTTACCGGGGAAAGTTGAACTGGTCGGAAATCGTTACCGACGTAGCCGGTATTCGTTTGCCTGAACGGCCCAGGGCACAATTGATCGTGGGTGATCCCGACCAGGCCTTTGAATTATCCTTTTTTCCAAACCATGGCGTAGGCTTAATGCGCCTGGAATTTATCATCGCCCGAAAAGTGCAGGTGCATCCGATGGCCCTGGTGCATTTTGACCAGGTGACTGATGAAAATGACCGCCTTAAGATCCATAACCTGACCAATGGCTATCCTTCAAAATCGGAATTTTTTATCGACCAGCTCGCGCAGAGCGTGGCCACCATCGCCGCCGCGTTTTATCCCAAAGAAGTGATCGTGCGCATGAGCGATTTTAAAAGCAATGAGTATGCCGGGCTTTTAGGCGGAAAATATTTCGAACCGGAAGAAGAAAACCCTATGATCGGCTTCCGCGGCGCTTCCCGCTACGACCATGAACGCTATCGGGAGGGTTTTGCGTTGGAATGCGCTGCCATGAAAAGGGTCCGTGAAGATATGGGGCTCACCAATGTTAAGCTCATGATCCCATTTTGCCGGACCATCACCGAAGGTAAACGGGTGGTCAGCCTGATGGCAAAAAACGGGCTGAAGCAGGGTGAACACGAACTGGAGATCCTGGTCATGGCCGAAATCCCCAGCAATGTCCTGCTCGCTGATGAGTTCGCTCAGATTTTTGACGGCTTTTCGATCGGTTCTAACGACCTGACCCAACTCACACTGGGTATCGACCGGGATTGCGCGCTGATTGCCGACCAGTTTGACGAACAGAACGCCGCCAGTCTTCAGCTGATCACGACGATGATCCAAAAAGCCAACCGCCTACATAAAAAGGTGGGGCTTTGCGGACAGGCTGCCAGCGATTCGGAGGCATTTGCGCGGCTCTTGGTGGAAACCGGTATCGACAGCATCGCTTTTAATCCAGACGCCCTCCTGGACGGCATCGAAAATATCACCCGCGTTTTAGCAGATCAAAAAGTATGTCAGCCATCAGTGTGCATAAAGTGAAGCCGGCCATCCGGCATTGGTGGCTGCTGCCGTTAAGCGGTTTAGTGTTAGTTGCACTGGGCATATGGGTATTCAGTGAGCGGCTTACGGCTTACCTTATTATTTGTGCCTTTTTTTCGGTGGGCATCCTGATCATCGGCCTGACCGAACTCCTGTTCGTTTTATTGACGAAACGTGCTTCTGGTGTGGTGGTTTAGCCTTGCTTGGCGCTTTTGTCGACCTGTTTATCGGGATCTATCTTTTTTATTATCCATTCATCTCGCTCATCATTCTGCCGGTTATCCTCGGTTTCTGGCTGATGTTGTGCAGGGTGCTGGCCATTGCCAGCGCCTGGCAGCTGCATAACAGCGGCCGTAAGGGTTGGCCCTGGCTGGTGCTCGCCGGTACATTGGTCCTGATCCTGTCCGTCACCCTCCTGACCAACTTGATCTGGGGTGTCGGAGATATCATCATACATATCGGGCTTGGTTTTCTCAGTGCCGGTCTGTTCCGGATATACCTGGGGTTCTGGATGAAGACTTTAACCCCGCACGAACATTGTAAATGATATGGATACGGTCAGCGCGGTGATCTCGGCGCTCGAGACGGACGGCTCCCTGGAGGACTTTAGTTTTTCTTCGGGGTAGCCCGTCATGGCTGATAATTTGTTGCGGTGCTTCCCGGATAGCTTTATCATAGAAAAAAACTACCGCTTTGAAGATGATACGGATCCTGAAAATGAAGCCGTGATCTACGCGGTAGCGTCTGCGGAGCTTGGGGTGAAAGGCTTTATCGTTAATGGTTATGGCATTTACAGCGATCCGGACATGGATCAGCTGGTCAGTAAATTAAGAACCGGCTGATCACTTTTTTACGGGAGGCTTTGAAGCTTGCTTTTTGCCTGGTCCTTAAAATACCCCCGGAAAAGGAAGTTATGTTTTAAAGCTTCCATATTTTGGTTAAAACCATCCGTTCCCTGCTCGATGTGTTCCAAGCTCTTCCGGATATTTTGGGCGGCGGTAGAATCTTTAAGTAATAAATGCAGTGTTCCTTTGCCATTTTCCAGGTCCCCATTGACATTGGCCAGCAGTTCATCCAGTTCCTTTGTCAGCTGCTGGGCCCGGACAGCCGTTTGATGGATATTAGTAATGGCGCCACGCAGGTTAGCCGCTGATAGCGTGTCACTCAGTAAAGTGCCGGCTACACCCTTACCATTCCTGATGCCATCGACCACCTGATTCAGGTTGCTCCCCAAATGACTCGCCTGTGCCGCGGTACGGTCCATATTTTTCAAGACTGATCTCAGGCTTCTGCCGATCGACGGGTCGTCCAGCAAGGCCATCAGTTTACTTTGATTGATCCGTAACACGGAAATTTTTAAGGCCTCTGATATGCCCGCAATATTATCGTTTGTGCGGGACAGCGTTTGCAGCATTTCATCCATATTGACCGCCTGGCGGACCGGCAGCAGGTCCCCGTCTTTCACCAGCGGGTATTGACCAGCGGCGGGGGCGATGTTAATGATCTTGTTGCCCATCAAGCCTTCTGTACCAATAGACGCTATGGCTTGCTGGTGAATATGCGACCGGATGTCTTTATCGATCAGCAGCGTCACTTCTATCGTGGTGTCATTAATGAGCGCGATCGAATTTACGGTGCCGGCCTGAATGCCGGCATAAAGCACGTTGTTACCTGCTATTAACCCGTTTAGATTCGTAAAGCGGGCCTTCAATTTGAATTTGGCACCAAATAGATGCTGGTTCTTACCGACGAGGCAAAAGGACAGGATCAGGGCCAGTAAACCCGCCAGTATAAATCCGCCTAATTTTAGATTGTTGATACCTTGATTGATCATGATGCTTATTCAAAAAATTGTTTAACGTTCTTATCACCGGAATTTTCCAGCTCCTGATAGGTCCCCTCGGTATAAACCCGGCCGTCCAGAAGCAGGGCCACCCGGTCGGCGGTGTTTTTTACACAATGCATATCATGGGTAATAATGATCGAAGCCGTGTGGAATTTATGCTGCAACTGAACGATCAGCCGGTCGATCTCCCGTGCAGTTACCGGGTCCAGCCCTGTTGTCGGTTCGTCGTAAAGAATGATCTCCGGCTGCAGGATCATCGTTCTGGCCAGCGCCACGCGTTTCAGCATTCCGCCGGAGAGTTCTGCCGGCATCATGTCTACCGTATGGGGCAACCCTACGTTCTCCAGTGCCTCCATCACCAGCTGATCTACTTTTTTTTGCGTATAGTCGATGCAGTGGCGTCGCAGGGGAAATTCCAAATTCTCGCGGACGGTCATGGAATCATACAAGGCATTGCCCTGGAAAAGAAAGCCGATCTTCATGCGGACCTGGTCGAGTTCCTCTTCGGCCAGTTCGGGAACATCCTGCCCAAAGACCAGGATACGGCCGCTTTCTGGTTTTAACAAACCGATGATACATTTGATCAGCACCGATTTGCCCGATCCCGATTTACCCAGCACCACCACATTCTCATTGGCCTGAACGGTTAGGCTGAAATCTTTCAGTACGGCATTATCCCCAAAACTTTTGAACAGGTGCTCAACAACGATAACGGGTTCCCTGGTTTCCACAACATTTAATTTAAACCCAGCAGGTCCGTGAATTGAACAGCCAGCAGATCAATAATAAATATGACAACGGAGGACAGGACCACCGCCGAATTAGCGGAATGGCCCACGCCACGCGTACCTTTACTGGAGAAATAACCTTTATAGCAGCCGATCACCCCGACGGCGAAACCGAAGAAAAATGTCTTGATAACCGCTGGTAATACGTCACCGAAATTTAAACTGGCAAACACCTGGTCAAAAAACAGGCGGAAGCTCGTCACTGACCGGATATTCACGCCGATATAAGCCCCATACAATGACATAGCATCTCCCAGCACAGTCAGCACAGGCAGCATTAACGTACTCGCCAGCACCCGGGTAGCCACCAGATATTTAAACGGATTGGTACCGCTGACCGTCATGGCATCGATCTGTTCGGTAACTTTCATGGAGCCCAGTTCCGCCCCGATACTGCTGGCGATCTTGCCGGCGAAGATCAGTGCAGTGATCACCGGACCGATCTCCCGCACAATGGCGATGCCGACCATAACCGGCAATTGAGACTGCACCCCATAGTCTACCAGGCTGGGCCTGAGCTGCATCGTCAGGACGAGACCCATGATAAAGCCGGTCAAACCGACCAGCGGCAAAGATTGGTAGCCGATAATATAACATTGTGCCAGCAGTTCGCGAAATTCATAGCGCGGCTTCAGGCCGGAAGAAAAAAAACGACCTGTGAACCGCCCGATCAGGCCGGTTTGTTCAAGAAAAGAAGCGATATCATTGCGGAGTGCCATAAGTGGTGCTTTTAGTCATAAAATTAGCGTAGGGTAGTCAAACTCCCCATGATAACACGCATTGGCAATAATGATCAATATCATTATTTACGCCCGCAAACTGCTGAATGTCACGCCTTGGAAAAGCGGTCGAAATAAGCCCGGTCCAGCGTTTCCTGGTGGTCCTGGTGAGCCAGGTTGATTAAAGCCTTTGCCCGTTGCTTCAGGTTTTTGCCAAAAAGATTGACGGCACCATACTCGGTTACTACCCAGTGGATATGTCCACGCGTAGTCACTACGCCGGCTCCTTCTTTTAAACAGGGAACAATGCGGCTAATACCTTTTGCGGTTTGGGAAGGTAAGGCGATGATTGGCTTACCACCTTTAGACAGCGAAGCGCCCTGGATAAAATCCATTTGCCCGCCGATGCCTGAATATTGAAAAGACCCGATTGAATCCGCACACACCTGGCCGGTGACGTCGATCTCTATGGCACTGTTAATGGCGGTAACCCTGGGGTTTTGCCGGATCACACTTGTATCATTTACATAACTGATGTCCATGACGCCTACCGCCGGGTTATCGTGTACAAAGTCGTAAAGTTTACGTGTGCCGGCCAGGAATGCCGTAACGGAAAGACCCGGGTGGATCTTCTTCAAACGGTTGTTGATCACGCCTTTTTCCAGGAGCGGGATCGCGCCGTCAGAGAACATTTCCGTATGCAGGCCGAGGTTTTGATGGCCCGTTAAATTCTTTAACACCTGATCGGGAATGCCGCCGATACCCAATTGCAGGGTTGCGCCGTCCTCCACCAGGCCGGCGACATGCTTGCCGATCTGCTGCGTGACAGGATCTGCGGCGCTGGCGTAGTCCATTTCGGGAAGCTCAGCCTTATACCATACCATGGCATTGATGCGGCTAACGTGTACAAATCCCTCGCCGTGGGTGCGCGGCATCAGCGGATTCACCTGGGCAATGACATATTTTGCGGTTTCCACCGCGGAGCGGGCAATATCTACAGAGGTACCAAGCGAGCAATAGCCATGGCTATCCGGTGGCGACACCTGGATCAGCGCCACTGTGATTGGCAGCACTTGCCGGCGAAATAATTGCGGAATCTGGCTCAGAAAGATTGGTACATAATCCCCATCCTCGCTGTTAGCGACTTTGCGGGTAGCAGCAGAAACGAACAGTGAATTGAAAAAGAAACTGTGCCGGTGTTCCGGCCGGTCAAAGTTAACATTACCCAGGGTCGTAATACTCACCAGTTCTACATCATGTAATTCCATCCAACGGGCTTGCAGCGCCTCCACCAGGTGTACCGGTGTCGCAGCGCTGCCGTGAATAAACACGCGATCTCCGGATTGCACCAACTTGACGGCCTCAGCGGCAGAAATATAGCTTGCTTCGTTCATGCTCACATCCATTGTGCGGCGAAACGATTGAAATCGTGCCTGAGTTCTTTAAACAGTTTTTCTTCTTCCTCATAATCTGCCGCGATCTGGTCTGCCGTGGTAACCGTGGCCTCCCCGATAAAGTTATCCGACAATTTTAATTCAGCGGCAACCTGATCGAGGTTCACCTGGATACGGTGTTTCAATTGATCGATCTGATCGCGGTGAATGATCAGCTGGTTTTGGAAATGCTCCACCTGCTCAGCAACTTCCTGCCCCGTATTATCACCGGCAATCTCTTCCAGCCGTTCCTGCAGGAAACGGAGTTCTATTTCGTAAAATTCCAGTCCGCGCCGGCAAGCCTGATGCGCAAAGGTTAAATGTTTGATATTTGTCTTTTTCATCCTACAAGATTGGGCCTGAAAGGTCTTAAAAAAAATGACAGCAGGCATCTTTTCCGCTGACGGCGATCATTGGCTCGGATCTGTCTATAATGCAACAATTCTGTACCTGTGGCAAGCTTAGCTGATGACGGAAAAATAGCTCAATGCTTTAATAAAATAGCCGACCGTCTTGGTCCATGGCTCTGCCCGTTTTTTTGCGTGTCCACCATTTTAGCAGCTCAAACCAGAGCACTGAGATTGAACCAATGGCTATGCTGATCGCCAGTTCACAGGCACTCAATGGCTCGAAACCGAAGAAGGCTGTTAATGGGCTAACATAGATCAGTGCAGCCGAGATCAGCAGGGTGATCCCGATGATCAGCAACACCAGATTGTTTTTATATCGGATCGTGATCAACAGCGAATAATAAAATGAACGGTTAACCAGGGTGAGCACAATATTGGCTGCTATCAGGCAGGTAAATACCATGGTTCGGGTCAGTTGCTCGCCGGCCCCTTTGCTTACGGCATATCGGTAAGTGGCCAGGGTACCGGCGGTGATCGCCAGGCCCTGTAGGATACTGGTCGTTAATTCTTTCCAGTTAAAGAAAGTGGTACTGAACGGGCGTGGCTTTTGCAGCATCGTGTTCTTTTCCAGGGGCTCGTTCTCGTAAATGATGGAGCAGGTGGGCCCCATGATCAGTTCCAGGAAAATAATATGTACCGGTGAAAAAATATTAGGATAGGCCCAGCCTAAAGCCAGCGGGGTAAATACCGTCAATATAATGGGGATATGAATGGAAATAATATATTGTATCGCCTTTTTCAGGTTGGTGTAGATGCGCCTGCCCATCGCTATAGCCTCCACCATTTTCGAGAGATCATCCTCCAGCAAGATCAGTGATGCGGCCTGTTTTGCAATTTCGGTACCTTTTTTACCCATAGCGATACCAATGTGCGCGGCTTTTAAAGCGGGCCCGTCGTTTACCCCATCCCCGGTCATCGCCACGATCTCCCGGTTAGCCTTTAGCGCGTTGATGATCTTTAATTTGGCATCCGGGAACATCCGGGTAAAAATGTTCACTGTGGCTACCTTGTCCCGGAGTTCGCTATCGGATAACTGCATTAGCGCATCGCCGCTCATACACTTGTCAAACCCGTGAAAACCGATTTGCCGGGCAATAGCGCCGGTCGTTTCCGCGGTATCGCCCGTGATGATCTTAACCTTGATACCGGCCTGGTAAAACCTTTGCAGCACGGCGCTGATATTTCTCTTAGGCGGATCATAAAAAGCAATCAGTCCTTTAAACGCCAACTGAAATTCCTGCTGTGTGGCCGGGAAATCAGACCCCGGAAACTTTGCTTCCCCTACGGCCAGTACCCGGTAACCTTCAGCAGCCATTACTTCAATTGCTGATGCGATCTGTTCTTTCTCCCTCTTAGTTAAATGGCTGATGCTGATCAGGGCTTCGGGTGCGCCTTTAGCCGCGATAATGCGTTGTCCGGTCCTGTTTTCAAACAGATGGGTCATCATAGGCGGCTTGCCGCCCAGTGGATATTCATGGATCATTTTGTAATCGGGACGCTCATCCGCAAGGCCTGATTTCGAGTAGGCATTATGCAGGGCGGTTTCCATGGGATCGAAAGGTATCGGTTCACTGGCCCACATGGCCAGTCTTATCAGTTCCTGCTCCGGACCATTTGCAATCTTTCCGGTGGCATCTGTGATATGATTCTCCTGCAGCGTAAACACTTTCGCTAAACTCATCTTATTCTCCGTTAGGGTGCCGGTCTTATCGGTGCATATCACCGACGCGCTGCCCAGAGTTTCCACCGTTTTCATCTGCTTCACCACGATACCTATTTTCATCATCCGCCAGGCACCCAGGGCCATGAAAGTGGTGAAGGCAACCGGGATCTCTTCGGGTAGGATACTCATGGCCAGCGTGAGGGCTTTGATCAGGCTCTCTAAAACATTAGCCGACCGGAAAAAGTTAAGCGCCCACACACCCAAGAACACCAGGAGCCCCGCAATCACCATTTTTTTAACAAAGTTGTTGATCTGTAATTCCAGCGGCGTTTTTTCTTCGTCAATTGACTTCAAGCTCTTGCCGATTTTACCCAAACGGGTTTGGTTCCCTATGGCGGTTATGGTAGCGATGGCCAGTCCGCTGGCTACGGTCGTTCCCTGGAAAATTAAATTGTCGGCGGAAGAGCGGTCTTTATAAACGGGTAAGGATTCGCCGGTGAGAATGCTTTCGTTGACCGAAAAATCGTTCGAATGTACGATCATACCATCTGCGGTGATAGAAGTTCCTTCCGCTACCATCAGGCTGTCGCCAACCACCAGCTCGTCACTTTTTATTTCCAAAGCCTCGCCGTGCCGGATCACTTTGCATTTGGGTTGCGAAAAGTCCTTGAGTTTTTCCAGCGCGTTCCGGCTACGGGAGTCCTGGAATAAAGAAATGCCTGCAACCAGCACAATGGCGGCTGCCAGGAAAATCCCATCACCGGGCTTACCGCTGATAAAGTATACACACGAGGTCACCAACAGTAAGATCACCATCGGTTCTCCGGCCAATCCTTTCAAGGCATCAACAAATCCGTTTTCCTTTTTGAACGATAGGCTGTTTGCCCCGTACGTTGACCTGGCCGCAATTACCTCTCTGTCGCTTAAACCCTGTACGTCAAAATTATTTGCTGCCATTTATTTATCGATTGGTTTGTACCATTACAGGCCATGGGTGATTAATTCATTTCGGATGGGATGACCATCAAAGGTATACGCGGATCATCCAACGCGGCCGCAGTAGTAGAGCGGTTAAACAGTCCGGAAAAGAAACCATCCCGGTGATGAACCAGCGCCAGCATATCCGATCCGTTGTCTTTGCATAACCTGTTCAATCGGTTCACAACATCCTTTCCCCTGATCTCAAGGTAAGTGATATTATCCTGATTGATCGCATAAATATGATTCAGGATCGCTCTTTCTTTTACCGGGTCGCCCTTTTCTTCTAAAATTGAAACGTGAACGATCTCCAGTTGAAAGTTGAGTTGTTTACCCAGATCACTTAGGTAGTTGATCGCGTTGATGTCTGCTAATTCAAAAGCAATAGCCAGGGTTACCTTTTTGAGCGCATTCCTTTCAGTTTTTGCCGGAATGATCACGACAGGGCAGGATGCATGATTGATCACGTCCATCGTATCACTACCGAAGATCAAATGGTCCATCGAACTATCGGTACTGTTGCCGATCACCACGAGCCCGACGTGATTTTCCGCAATGATCGCCGCGGTTTTTTTACCCAATGAGCCTTCGCCGCATTGATAATCGATTTTAGGTTTAAACGCCTCTTTAGAAGTCTCCGCGATGATATGCCTTAGTTCAATGGCTAATTGGCCGAGTTGCGCGGTGCTTTCATCCTTACAAAAAACGAACTCTTCGAGTACCCATGGCCCGCCGGCATAAGTCGGGAGGATCGGGTGGTCATAATAAGTGTTATACAGCAAAATGTCCGCCTTTAATTGAGGCGCAATTTTAGCCGCAATTTTAGCGGCATGGTTTGCATTTTCTGAAAAGTCAGTAAGCATCAGGATCGTCTTCATGGCTCATTTTTTATAGCATAAATCTGGTTATTAACCAGTTGAAAATAAATAACGACAATCATTAATGCGCTTGATGCCAGTTATTTAAATAACCCATTAAATGGTGACCTTTGATAAAAAATGCAGAAGCTTGCTTATTAACCTCATGCATAAACCAGGTTACTATAGGATCAATGCCATCACCCTTTACCGGTTGATAGCAGCTCCCGTGCTCCTGCTATTATTGTTCAATGAGCAGCTCGCCATTTTTAAATGGCTGCTGGCGGTAAGTTTCCTCACAGATGCGATCGACAGCTACCTGGCCCGCAGGTATAAAGTAACCAGCAAATTCGATTCTGTCCTGGATTCTGTTTCAGATGACCTGACCATTGCGGTGGCGATTGTCGGTATCATCCTGGTGAACCCGGAATTTCTGAGAAAAGAATTAGCACTGGTAGCGATACAAGTGTTGCTCTTTATAACCCAGATCTGTTTTGCGCTGATCCGTTATCGTAAGATCAGTAGTTTTCATACCTACCTGGCCAAATTTGTTACTGTTTTCCAGGGCATATTCCTGGTGCTTTTCTATTGGCTGCCCGAGCCGGTTTATGTGCTGTTTTATTTTGTGTCAGCATTAACCATCGCCGACTTGTTAGAGGAGATCGTGCTCGTGGCCATTACCCCTAAATGGGAAAATGATATAAAAGGCTTATATTGGGTCATAAAAAGGTGCGCATTGCAAAAAGCATAAAAAGGAACCCATGATAAAAGAAATGCCGGTGACCGTGAAACGGGCCATAGAACTCGTTGGCCTCTTTGTGTTAGGAACCATCGTGGTGGCCGGGCATACGATCATCATGCCTTTATTGATGGCTTTTTTTTTCAGCCTGGTGCTTTTGCCGGTATTCCGATTTTTCAGGAAACTAAAAGTGCCGGAGGTGATCGCTGTTTTTTTACCGATCTTATTATTAACGATTGTCGTGGTGCTGCTCATTTGGCTGTTCTCCAGCCAGGTGGGTGCCTTGCTGGACGATTTTCCGCAGATCCAGCGCACCGTAGCCAAACATCTGGATGACCTCAGTATCTGGATCAGTAAATCATTTGGCTACTCCCCGGCGGAACAAGTGAAGTTCATTAATGTGCAGAGCAAAAAATTATTCAGTTCCCTGGGCGGTGTTTTGAGCGGCGCGGTGGGATCCTTGTCCGGCATCATCATATTTCTCGGCCTGCTTCCGATCTATATCTATTTTATTATCCTGTACCGGAACCTTTTTATAAAGTTCGTCCTGATGTGGTTCAGGAAAGAACAGCATCAAAATGTGGAGGAAATTATCCGGCAGACCGAAAAAATGGTTAAAAGCTACCTGGTAGGTTTACTGATACAGATCACCTACATCGTTATCCTTTTAGGCGGCGCATTGTGGCTTTTCGGTATTCAGAATGCGTTATTGATCGGGATCATCTTTGCATTGCTGAACCTGATTCCTTATTTGGGCGCATTAATAGGTAATATTCTGGGCGTATTGCTGACCTTGGCTTCATCGGATAGCCTGGCAGATGTGTTGATCGTATTGGTAGCGATCACGGCGGTGCAATTCCTGGATAATAATATTCTCATGCCGCGTATCGTGGGTTCGCAGGTCAAGATCAACCCGTTGGTTTCCATTGTTGGCATCATCGTTGGCGGGGTCATGGCGGGTTTATCGGGGATGTTCCTGGCCATGCCCGTACTCTCGATCTTAAAGATCGTATTCGACCGCACTGAAAATTATAAACAATGGGGTATACTGCTGGGCGATGAGCGGCCCGTAAAAAGTCAAATGAAAGCTTAGCTTCCTGGTTTGCTATTTGCTTTTTGAAAAGCCTTGTAAACTTGGAAAATAATCAAGGGGAGCAGGCTAACAGTCATAGCAATCATCCACAATTTAATGGAAAGTACCGATAGCCCTAAAATCAAACGCAGGCCAGGCACGGCAAATACCATCAGTATGAGGCCGCTACAGATCAAAATGGCGATCCATACCCATTTGTTCCTCGTGATCTCATTATTCAAAAAGCCGGAGCCATCCGAGGACATGTTGAACACATGGAACAGCTGGGCAAAAGTGAGGGTGATAAATGCCATATTATTACAGGTACGATCATCGAGGTGAAGCACTTCTTTACCGTAGACGGCCGCGATGATCACTGCCGAAGTGATGGCTGCGGAGTATAAGGCCATGCGTATCCAGTCCTTTCGGGTAATCATCTCTTTTGCCGGGTCCCTGGGTGGCCGTAGCATGACGGTTTGGTCACCGGTCCCTAAACCCAGCGCCAGTGCCGGGAAGATATCGGTCACCATATTCAGGAACAGGATCTGCAGCGGGATCAGGGTGGCGCCGGGCATGACCACGCCTAAAATAGTCACAATGAAGATCTCACTCAGGTTGCAGGACACCAGGTACACCACGAACTTTTGAATATTTTGAAAGATCTCCCGGCCATGCGATACCGCATGGGCAATGGAAGTAAAAGAATCATCTTTCAGTATGATGCTGGCCGTTTCTTTCGCAACCTGGGTCCCCCTGAGGCCCATGGCAATACCCACGTCCGCTTTCTTTAAGGCCGGTGCATCGTTTACCCCATCACCGGTCATGGCGACGATAGATCCGGCCTGTTGGAACACATCCGCGATTTCCAGTTTTTGCCGGGGCGAGAACCTGGCAAAAACGGCAGTAGTCAAAATGCGTTGCCTCCATTCTTTGGTTAATAGCCCGGCTTCCGGCAGTTCCCTTCCGGTGATCACTTCTTTATTGTCCTCATCGATCAGGCCTACCTTCCGGGCAATGTTCAGTGCGGTTTGCGGATGGTCACCGGTGATCATCACCACCTTAATGCCGGCCTGCCGGCAGTTGAATATAGCTCCCTTGATATCTGTACGGGGCGGGTCAAGAAAGCCGGCCATGCCAATATAGATCAGGTCATTTAGAAAGTTTTGGGTATTGGCCGCTTTACCGGACCGGTAGGCAAATGCCAGTACCCGCAGCCCGCTCGCCGCCATTTTTTCGGACTTTAAGCGTATGGCATTCCTGGATCCGGCGTCCAGATTTTCAATAAGTTTACCCGATTGTATCTGGCTGCATTTTTCCAGCAACCGTTCAACAGAGCCTTTAGCCGCGGCAAAATAACCTGATGACGTTTGGTGCAGGGTACCCATCATCATCAGCTCTGAACTAAACGGCACTTCTTCGATCCGTACATGTTCTGCTATCAACGCACGCCTATCCAAACCAGCGGCAATGGCTATTTGGATTAACGCCACTTCAACGGGGTCTCCGGTGGTTTCATCAGCATTATTGCACAGTATCCCGGTCAATAAGAGTTTATCAAAGTTTTCCGCGCTTACCTTAATAGCGCCACCCGGAAATTTCAGGAGGTTATTTTCGATATGGACCTTAACACTTTCCCCCAGAAACGCAAACGTGTCTGCGTGGATCTTGTTTTCGGTTAAAGTGCCGGTCTTGTCTGTCAGGATCACCCCGGTGCTGCCCAGCGTTTCTACTGCAGATAATTTCTTAACGATAGCATTGCGCCTGGCCATCAGCAACATGCCGTAGGATAAGGCCACGGTTGCAACAATAGGCAAACCCTCGGGTATAGCGGCCACCGCCAGCGCAATGGAGGTCTCTATGATGGTTAAGATGGTTTTGCCCTGGATAAACCCGGTTACCGCAAAGATCGCGGTCATGGCCAGGGTGATCCAGATCAGTTTCCGGCTTAATCTGTTCAGCTTTTTATCCAGCGGGGTGTCCGTAGCGGCCGAACTTTCAACCAGGGAGGTAATGGCGCCCAACTGCGTGTTTACGCCAATACCCGTAATCACCATTTTTCCGTTCCCGTTAATGGCAGCGGTACCTTTGAAAATCATGTTATGCTGGTCTCCAATAACGGTACCTTCATTCAGCGCCCCGGTCGCCTTATCAGACGGGAGCGATTCCCCGGTAAGCGGGGACTCATCGCATTGTAAGCGGTGAACGGCCACTAAACGCCCGTCTGCCGGGATGATATCTCCGGCCTCCACCGGAACCAGGTCGCCGGGCACCAGCTTTTCAGCCGGGATCGACCTGGTTTCGCCGTCCCGGATGACTTTCGCCAGTATCAACTCCATTTTTTTCAGGGCGTTCATGGAGCTGCGGGCCTGCATTTCCATAAAAAACCCGATCAGCGCATTGATGAGGATAACCGCCAGGATGGCAATAGCTTCTAACAGATCTTTAAAGTAAAGGGAAACAACCGCGCCAAAAACCAGGAGATAAACAATAGGACTCCGGAATTGGGCCAGCAGGATCAGCCACACGCTTTTTTGCCGTTGGGTTTTGTAGGTATTGAGGCCATAGGTTTTGCTGCGCTTTGCTGCTTCATGTTCAGCAATTCCTTTGTTGCTGTCCGTTTGGACCAGCCTGACCACCTCCTCTGCAGTTATTGAAAAAGGATGATCTAAAGGGTATTTCATTACTTTTCTTCCTGTTTATTAAAGGTAAGTAAGGGAATTTTGCCATAAAAAGAATATTCCTCAGCATTAGAAGGGAAGAATAACTTTTCAAACATTGATCTTGACTGGTGGGTAAACAAAACCAAAAGCGAAGGTTTACTGATCCTGATGGCCTCGTCTATATCTTCCAGCAAAGCATTGGTAATGTTCCTTTTGGGCGTTAACAGGCTTACCTGATAGTCTGTTTTTTTCAGCAGTGAAGCTTCCGCCAGTTCCTTATCGAATGCGAATTCATAAGCATAGGAAATATGCATCATCGCTACACTGGCCCGCATCGGCCTGGCAAACTCAATGACCTTTTTCAATTCGTTTTCATAATCGGTCATATCCGATGCATAAAGAATGTGTTTGAGCTCCTTTACGTGATAAGCGCTTGGTATGCATAAAACAGGTACGGCGGAAGTGCTGATCAGTTTAGTGGTATGCGTACCGAATATTTTTGTCAGGGTACCGGCACCACGGGTACTGATGCAGATATAAGAACAATTGTGCTTACCGGCATAATCCCGGATCCCATCCACCACATCAACGTTGGATACCAGGACCAATTGATATTTGATCCCGGATTCATCGATATCACGATAGATGCCGGCAATAAATGAGGACAACTCGTCCGCTGTTTTCTTTTTGAAGGTAGCTGTATATTCCGCAAAAGCGTGGTCGCTCCATTTGAAAGGCTTTAAAAGATGGTAAACATGCAGTATAATTAATTCCACTTTGCGTTGTTTGGCGAGCTTGATGGCAAAACGGATGGCCGCCTTTGAATTATCGGACTGGTCGGTGGTAACAAGTATCTTTTCCATGAGTTTAAAATTTAATGGTGTGCAATAAATAAGGGCGCATCGATCTCCTTCATCAATCGATCGGCCATACTGGATTTAAACCAGCGGGAGACCCCGCCGCGCTGATAGGCCCCTAAAACAACGAGGGTATTCTTGCTGCCATTTTTAAGATAGGTGATCAGCTCTTCTTCCGGGTCGCCGTTCAGCAGCGTATAGCTTGCCGCCGGGTAATGGCAGGCGATAAATTCCCTGACCAGGGCCTCATCGGGCAGTTCTGCAGCATCTTCGGCATCCGATACGGAAACGACCTCGGTCGTTTTGCCGCGTAACCAGGGCATCATATAGTTGAACATCTTGATCGCGTGTACTGCCGCCGGTCTACCATCATAGAGCAGCACCACTTTTTCAATTTCCCGATATTCCCGCGGGATAATTAAAACCGGGCACTGTGTGCCTGCCAGTAATTCCCGTATAAAATGAGTTGGTGTCTGACCCGTTACATGGCTAAATGTTTCACCTGCGCCAACCAGCAGCAGGTCACTATAGATACTTTCTCTGAGCACTGCCGGTACAGAAAAGCTGGAGTCATGATGTATTGAATAGCTGATATTTGCTTTTTTGCACGCCTGCTCAAAAATACCGGCAGATTTTATCCTCGTTGCTTTATCTTTCTCCAAAAGATGCTTCATTTTTACCGGTGACAGACCATGGCTCCCGATAAGGTCATCCAGCCGGTAACTGTTATACAGAAATGACTCCAGGAAAACACCGGACAGCACCGCTTTGCTGCTTTCGGCCAGTTTGATCGCATAAGCCAGTGTGCTGTCCGCGAATTTTAATCCATCAAATACTGCGCTTATTTTTTTCATGCTATTGTCATTATGAAAGCCCCGATTATGCTGACAAATATTCCCGATACGATGGAAAGAGGCAATGATGGCTGGCAGCAAAATAAATGACCTTTATCACTAACTTACAAGGGCGATATGCAGCTTTTGGACAGGCAATGGATTTGTTTTTCCGGCCGACCGGGCGCAAAACTGCCGTCTTTTTTAATGGTACTTAACCCTATTCAAAACGCCCGGTCTTTTCTTCCAGCCTGATCCGGTAGACTATTAATTTTACCGTTGTACCCACATCACTGTCTTTCTCGTAAGGACGAGGAAATTAACCAGTTCCAAAGGGACGAAAAAAGAACCGAGATTTATGTGGAAAGTTATGATATAGGCAGGAACGGCAAGCCCATTAATGCCCATCCTTTGAATGAAAAAGAAATGTCAGCATTGAGCGAATTACTGCAAACAACGCAGGAAACCAAAAGCGGTTACCTGAAAAGTAAAGGATTGCTACCCGCTAATATCTTATATGTCAATCAACAGATTGGTGGCTATGCCGTTTGGCACACACCACCGCAAGAGGTAAACCTGTTTTTCGTAGATGGGCTGAACATTCCGTCAGGTAAGTTCCATGTACCTGCTATGCTGTGGAAAGCCAATGCAGACCATTTGGCGGTTTATGCGCTTAAAGGTAAACCAAACCTGCCGAAAGCACTAAGCTCTGTCATGCCCCTTATTTGAACATTTATGCAAGTGGTCAGGTCTGTATGGGAACGGTGCAAATCAACATTGGTAAAAGCACCTGCTTAGAGGAATTTATGAAAACATGGGAGCAATATTTCTTTAACAGCAATTTCAGCCACTCTATAAATGGTAACAACAGCACCAGGAGCAATACTACCGAATTGTGGCGCTCTCTTGCAGGAACAAGCAAAGCGTTTCCGCAGGAAGAATTAATTAAAAGCAGTTTGACCCTTAAACAGATCATCCAATGAAAACGAAGAAAATCTATAAACCTGCTGTACATATTGTGCAAAAGGAATTGTTACAACCTTATAATCCCGTTACGGTCAACCTGATTGGCGCAGGCGGGACAGGTGGTCAGGTATTGACCGCATTGGCACGAATGAACCATGCGCTGATTGCTTTGGGTCATGCCGGGCTATTCGTGCGGGTGTTTGATAGCGATACGGTAGATAGTGCCAATCTCGGCAGGCAGTTATTTACCACCGCCGAATTAGGCTTACATAAATCAGTCGCTTTGATTAACCGCATCAACCGCTTTTTTGGTACGAACTGGAAAGCGGAAACGACACATTATGACAAATCATCGTTAAAGGACAGAGATTTAGCCAGTGCGACACTGACCGTTTCCTGTGTCGATACCATAGCTGCCCGTTATGAGATAGCCGATATTTTAAAGCAACTTGCCAAAAACTATGGTGGCCGTAACCGTGTGCAATACTGGATGGATTTCGGCAACAGCCGTTCAAGCGGTCAGGTTATTTTATCGACATTAGAAAAGATAAAACAACCCGCTTCGGGACTGTACAGCTCCGTGGAACAATTGCCTTTGGTTACCGCTGAATTTAAGGACTTATTGACCGCATCGGAACAGGCAGATAGCACACCGAGTTGTTCGCTTGCCGAAGCGCTGACCAAACAAGACCTATTTATCAATTCTGCATTGGCGAATTGCGGTGCATCTCTATTGTGGCAATTTTTTAGAGAGGGTATTTTATTTAATAGAGGCTTCTTTTTGAACTTGCTGGATTTCAGGACACAGCCTTTAAAAGTGGCCTGAAACCTTTGGGGTCAGTTAGCGCTAATACAACGTATTAGTGCGGATTGACACCGGGCCGCCGGATTCTCCGGCGCGCCGGAGCCCCGTTTCGCCCCGAGTTTTCGTATCGTTAAAGGACTTGCTGAAAACTCGGGTCGCGCCATTCCAAAAGACAGCCTGCTGTAAGTGATGAACTTTTAATCAAAGCCCTCGCTGAAAAATTCAGCGGGAGTAACACCCAGGGCGTTAATGATCTTCAGTAAACTGTTATACTTTACATTACCTCCGAGTTCCACGCGCCGGAGCAAGATCCGCCCGATACCATTTTGACCGGCAAATTTTTCATAATGATGATGTCCTGCCTTCATCCGTAACGTCTTGATACGGTTCCCCAATTTTTTAAGTGCATCAACTTTTGGTTCGATGCCTTCGATCACATTTAATTTATTTGATATCATCCGGCAAAATAAATGAATGGAAAGGAATTCTGGTACCGCTTTAAAGCGGTTTCTTTTACGAACAGTTGTAACCGGTTATCAGGCCGAAAAAATAAAGTCCCCTGTGCGCTCGCCGCCAGGGGGCTTCAACCTAAACCTTATCACAATAGGACCAACAAGAAATTGACCCGTTATAATAGTTGCAAATATACTTTTTTTATATCGCAGATATGGTCATTTTCTTCTCCTTTCAAAATGACAGTTCGTGCGTAACTGTCATTTTTGCTCAGGCATAACGGTCAGTTAATATCCTGGACCTCATCGTTTAGTCCGTCAAGCATTGCCAGCCACCAGGTGGTTGGCCTGTTTTGTAAAATCAGTTTGATCCTTTCCCGCAATTCAGCGGAGCCGGCCAGTAAAGTCTTTGTTCAATATTAGTCATGTTCATGATACATGAACAAAAGCATATAAATGAACAAGCGTTGACTAAAAGCGAAGTTAGTGGAATTGCAGTTTTCGTTGATTTTTGCAAGTGCCGCTTGCAAAATTATTCTTCAATCACCATCCCTGATATACTTCGGAGATTCGCCCGGTAAAAGATCAGTTTAGTATATGATCTTGGTCACAGGAATTTTAGTGGAGAGTGAGGACATTTGAGATGTCCAAAGTTTTTTTATGCATACGATCCTCGTCCTTACTGATTTTTCAGACGGTGCCAAAAATGGTGCTGATTTAGCACTTCAATTAGCGGGTAAGTTGCAGGCCCGGCTCTTATTGGTTCATGTATATCAGTCCACGATAAAGCTAAAAGTAAATGATCCGGCAAGCTATCCATTGGAAGAGCAGCTTAGCATACAGCATGACCCGGACCGGCAGCTTCAGCAAGAAGCGTTGCGTTTATCGCGGCTGCAACTGTCAATGGGTAGTGCGCAACTGCCGGATATTGAAACCTGCAGTTTCCTCGGATCATTCAAAGCGGGCCTGAAGTTCATAGCGGCCAAAAATAATATTTTTTTGGCCATAGTTGGCGATCATCACCAGGCGGGTGACCTGTTCAATCCAACCGATCATGTTAAGATAAGCGAACAATACCTCGATTATCCTTTGCTGATTATGCCGGCAGGCCGGAGAGGGATGTACGCGATCAAACACATCGCACTGGCTACTGATCTGGCAAAAAAGGACCTGCAAGCGCTGACCTGGCTTCAAGAACTTGCCGAAAAACTAAATTGCCAACTATTTACGGGACATATCTCATTACCTGCATTTAATATGCCTGCTGCAGAAGAAGAGGCGGCCGGCATATTTATGGCTGGCATGGAAAAGCTAGGCTTGCCGCTCCATGATTATCAAAATTATTATGCGGAAAATGTTGTTGCGGCCATTAATGAATTCGGCGAAGCCCGGCATGCCGATATACTCGCAGTGGTCTATAAAAAACATTCCAGGCTTTGGCATTGGCTGCATGGAAGTACCACTGAGGCACTACTGGCTGAACATAGCCTGCCTTTACTTTTGATCCCAGATCTATAAGGACGACTGTCAATAAATTGCCCTTCCATCGTTACACCTTAGCAGGCCGGATTTGTGTATTACGATAAACCACGAATTGATTACTCGTTTTCTTGCTTTTGCGATCCACTCTTGTTGATATGGCATCTTCTTGTTAATAGCAAACAGCGAAAAATTGGTTGATGATCGTGCTTTTAACTGTTTTGTTGTTACTGTTGATAATTGTTTTGTTGCGTTTATTTGTAATTGTTTTGTTACATTGTTTTATAATTGTTTTATTACATTTATTTGTAATTGTTTTATTGATATTCTCGATGAAACTTTTCAATAACAACAAAAGGAATTATGGCAACACCGAGAGAGCGATTAGTTGAAGCACTAAAAGTACTTCAGGAGTTACAGGCGAAGGGAGTAATCGCGATACATACTTCCGAGATATCGAAAAATTCGATTCGTGCATTACTGGTCAAAAAAGGGTTTCTAAAAGAGATCATAAAGGGTTGGTATATACCAACAGACCCGGAAGAACGTCCAGGGGACAGTACCTCATGGTACACCTCCTATTGGGAATTTTGCGTTAAATTTTTGGATTTTAAGTACGGCGCTGACTGGTGTATCTCAGCGGAACAATCGCTGCAATTGCATTCAGGTAATTACACCGTACCTGTCCAACTGATCATTAAATCGCCACTGGCTAATAATACAGTTACCAACCTGCCATTTAGCACCACCTTGTTTAACCTCAAAGCGGAACTTCCTGATACAACCTTAAGAACGCAACAAAATGGTATCCGGCTATACACTCTACCGGGAGCGTTGATCTATGCTTCCGCTAACACTTATGCACGCAATCCTATCGATGCCCGAACTGGGTTGTCACTAATCAGGGATGCATCCGAACTATTGCCGGTGTTGCTGGATAATGGCCACACTTCAATAGCAGGCAGGTTAGCAGGTGCTTTCAGGAATATCGGGCGGGAAAGAATTGCCAAAGATATTCTTGGTGCAATGCGGTCTGCTGATTACACGGTGCGCGAACTGGACCCCTTTGAAGAAAAGGTCGCTATCAAATTATCGGCAAAAGAAAGGGCGCCATATGCTAACCGTCTCCGGCTGATGTGGCAGATCATGAGACCCACAGTGATCGGGCATTTTCCGGCGGCGCCAGGGATGCCTGAAAATAAGGAAGCATACCTGAAACATATTGATGACGTGTTTATCACCGATGCCTATCACTCCCTTTCTATTGAGCGTTATCGGGTTACGCCGGAACTTATCGAAAGAGTGAGCAGCGGTGCCTGGGATAAGGATTCAAACCCGGAAGATAAAAAACAAAAAGACGCCATGGCAGCAAGGGGCTATTGGCAGACTTTTATAAAAGTTAAAGACACGATCAGCAGCATCCTTGACGGCAGCAACGCTGGCGAACAAGCGGATAAAGATCATCCTGGCTGGTATCGTGAATTGTTCGATCCGAGTGTAGCAGCCGGCATCTTAAAAGCCTCGGATCTGGCCGGTTACCGCAATAACCAGGTGTTCATTACCAGTTCTAAACATACGCCATTGAATGTGGATGCCATGCGGGATGCCATGCCAGTATTATTTGAGTTATTAACGGAAGAAACCGAAGCAAGCGTGAGGGCGGTATTAGGGCATTTCTTATTTGTGTTCATTCATCCCTATATGGACGGGAACGGACGTATAGGGCGATTTTTGATGAACACCATGCTGGCAAGCGGTGGCTACCCATGGACAGTTATACCGGTTCAGCAAAGAAACGCCTACATGGCTGCATTGGAGAAAGCAAGTACAGACCAGGATATCGGGTCTTTCGCAAAATTTTTGGCCCATTTAGCGGAGCAGGAAATGAAAGGGAAACCGGAGGCTCATCTTCCTAAATAGGAATAAAGGTAGGCTTGCCGCAACTTTGGAAAATATTCAGCAGTATAAATTATCATTTAGTCTTATCTTTAAAAATTTGTCAAGTCCAATGAATTAGGCTTAAAAATTTGCCTTTTGAATTGAAAACGTATGTTTAAGCATTAAATTTTTGCATATAGTTAGGTAAATGAATCAATCCAGCGCCTCCTCAATACTGCTGGAAACCAATTCATCATCGTATTCCTCAAGATAAGTCATAGTGTTAAGTCAACAGTACTAAGTCGTAAGTCTAAAGTTGATTTCCCCCTTCCTTGACTTGGAACTTAAGACTTTGAGCTAAAGACTATCCGTCAATTTATCGATGACACGACACTAGTCATTTCCTCTGTTTCGTGGCCCATAGCTTCCTGAATAATGCTGATGTCAACTTTTTTGTGCTTTAGATTAGTCGCAAAAGAATGTCGGGCCACATAGGAGGTAACATGCCGGTCAATGTTTTTAGCCTCTTTGATCACTTTAAGATCTTCATTCATGTCTTTCAATCCGCTGTCGACTCTTGCGTCGATCTTTGCAGCGGTATCATATTCAGCCATTAAGATCGGGAAAATGTAGCCCCCGTCACTTTGAAGGGGATAGTTTCTGAACATGTCTAAAATAGCTTTCGCTTTTGACTGTAGTTTAAAGTCATAGTACCTTCCGTTTTTGCTTCTTTTATAACTAAGTAATCTGTATTGCTAAAATTATTTTTTTCGTAAGATTGAATACGGCACTTGATTCAAAATTAAACAACTATTTAACCCAAACCCCTTAAAACAAGTAAAGCCCCTGATGGGCAGGGGCCTTTACTAACCAATTATAAACCTAAATTATGAGAAGACTTTTTTGTGTTTGTATTACAGTGTAAATGTAACACTAAGTTTTTATATTCTTTTAAATTATTTTGTAATTTTATTGTAACTTTTATCAAAACAAACCAATACTGCTGTTTGATTCTCAAAAATACAAATATTTTGTTACTAATGTGATAATTTTTTAAAAAATTAATTCATACCTATCTAAATAACAAACAAGACAAAAAATTATTGCATTTTTAGATATTTATTCTGCAAAAAATCTAAATAACATAAAATTAAAAATATAAAACGATCAAAAACAATTAAAAAATATATTTAAAATGAATTTTTATTGCATTTTTATCAAATTTTATTCCAAAATACTCTATTAAAGTAAAAAAATATAAAAAAAATCTTTTTTTTATATCCCAATCAATAAAAAAATCCTGTTTTTATTGATATTTAAAACTCCTCATAGCCGGAGATATTGTGAGCACCGATAGAAAATTTACTTTAAATAAGCACGATTTAAAAATTGCTTCCTCATTTTTGCAGCGCGTTTTACAGTTTTTCAATTTATGACAGCTACTCTGCCTACAAAAATACAGCCTCATTTAACTTCGTTCACCTTATGGATCATGACCATTGCCACTTGCCTGGTAGTGGCCAATATTTACTACAACCAACCCTTGCTGGCCGATATTGCACACACTTTTAAAATCTCCGATAAAAAAGCCCAGCAAGTTTCGCTGTTTACGCAAATTGGATATACAACCGGATTGTTATTTATTATACCGCTTGCCGATATGCTTAAGCGCAAGCGATTAATATTGATAGATTTTGCCCTTGTCATTATCTCTTTATTAATAAGCGCTGTAGCCCCGTCGGTACTTGTATTAACGGTGGCGGGCTTTTTAGTCGGCCTATCGTCGGTAATACCACAATTACTAATACCTATGGCTGCGCATTTGGCCAAACCAAAGGAGCGTGGTAAAAAAATAGGCTTTGTAATGAGCGGCTTGTTGATAGGTATACTGTTATCACGCACACTCAGCGGTTTCATTGGCGAACATTTTGGCTGGCGCGTTATGTATTACATTGCTACGGGTTTAATGCTGGCCATGTGGCTAATGATATTTTTCTTTTTGCCCGAAGTTGAGCCCGGCTACAAAGGCAATTATAAAAACCTGATGAAATCGCTTATCCACCTGGTTAAAACTCAGCCTAAACTCAGGATGGCAGCATTCCGGGGCGCTTTATGCTTTGCCTGCTTTAGCGCATTTTGGACAACGTTGGTATTTTTACTAAAACAGCCCCAATTTAACGCAGGCAGTACTATTGCCGGCCTGTTTGGATTAGTTGGTGCGTTTGGCGCATTGGCGGCCGGCCTGATGGGCAGATTGAGCGATAAAATGAATTCGTATAAACTATCAGGATATACATTATTATTAGTGCTTATTTCTTTTATCCTCTTCTATTTCTCAAACAGTAGCATTGTTGGTTTAGTTATAGGGGTAATTGTATTGGATATGGGTGTGCAGGCTACACATATTTCTAACCAATCTATCATATTCGGTTTAATACCCGAGGCGCGTAACAGGTTAAATACGGTATATATGGTGTCTTATTTTATAGGCGGCGCATCGGGCACATTTTTGGCCAGCCTTGTTTGGAAAAGTTACCAGTGGACCGGTGTATGTGCCATCGGTGTTACATTGGCCGCTATCGCGCTGGCCGCACACATTATCAGCTATAAAAAAACCGTACGGAATTAAAGCAAGTGTTCGGTTACTGAATACTAACCGAACACTTGCTTTTGCGTGATCACTCCATCAGCAGAAAAAATAAAAAAATATTTTCGAATTAAAAACCACTTAAAACAACCTTTTACACAGCATTTCACAAAAAACCATGAGATTAAGATAACTTTTTTTCGTGATAATGATTTTTTGGCACAGGATTGGGGCTGTACCTATCAAACGTAACTGTTATGGCAACCAAAAAGAAAACGGTTAAGGAAGAAGAGAAGGAATGGGCTAACCCTGTAGAGCCGACAAAAATAACAGATGCACGCGATGAAGAGCAAATTTTAAGGCAATACAAAGAAGCAAAACGCCGCAAAGACAACCTTACCGAAAATCAGGAAACTGAAAAGAAAGATTAAACTAAAAATATTTTAAACATAAAAACTAAAACAATGAAGGCTAACAGAAAACTATCAACCAACAAATTAGTAACACGCTTTGACAATGAATTAAAAATACTATTGATGAATGATCTGAAATCGGTTAAAGCTAAAGCAGCCCGGTTGGCAAGCGCGGCCTGATTTATACTTTCACATACTTACCTATAAAACATTTGACTATGAAAGCCACTAAAACAACCCCAACCATAAACAAATTAATTGCCCGTTTTGACGACGAATTGCTAAATATTTTATTGGAAGATTTTAGGAACTTCAAAGTGAGAAGGCAATTTATGTACAATAACAGGAAGGCGGCAGCACAACAAACCTGTAAAGCTGCCTGATCATCATATATCTACATCTACCTATTAAAACTCAACATCGCACCTATGAAAACGATAGAGCCCTGCTAAAACAGGGCTTTATTTTTTTGCAGCATATTTAACAATCAGGCCTGCGGTTTTGGCCGATGCGCCGGGTTGCCCCATCCTTTGATCAAGCGTATCATAATTTGCCAGCATATTTTCCCGGTAGGTGCCTTCGTTAGCAATTACATTGAGTTCGGCAGCTATTTTCAGCTCATTGCAGTCTTCCTGGATAAGCTCTTTTACTATCCCCTTATCTACAATGAGGTTAACCAACGATATAAATTTAATTTTTACCAACATGCGGGCTATGGCGATAGTTAGCGCATTCCCTTTATAAACCACCACCTGCGGCACGTTAAATAAGGCGGTTTCTAAAGTGGCCGTGCCCGACGCAACAATAGCAGCATGGGCGTTGGTGAGTAAATCATAAGTGGCGTTAAATATTACAGGAATATTGGTATCCTTTACAAACTGATTGTAAAACTCAGGCTTAAATGAAGGCGCGCCTGCTATAACAAACTGGTAGTCTTTAAACTGGCCGGCTACGGCAATCATATCTGGTAATAAATAGTTTATTTCTTGTTTACGGCTGCCGGGCAATAGCGCGATTATTTTTTTACCCGATATATTATTCTGCTTTAAAAATTTGGGGTTAGGCTTAAATGCAGTTATAGCATCCAGCAAGGGGTTGCCTACATAATCAACATTCATTCCCCAGGTTTTATAAAAATCAACTTCGAAAGGCAATATGCAAAACAGGTGGTCAACTATCCGCTTAATTTTTAAAACCCGCTTTTGGTTCCAGGCCCATACTTTGGGCGAGATATAGTAGTTAACCGGTAAGGCAATAGTTTTAGCGTATTCTGCTATTTTTAAGTTAAAGCCCGGGAAATCTATCAGCACCAAAACATCGGGTTGATAAGCCGCAATATCATCTTTGCAGGCTTTCAGGTTTTTAAGGATGGTGCGCAGGTTAACAACTACCTCCACAAAACCCATAAAGGCCATATCGGCATAGTGCTTCACGAGGGTTCCGCCTTCGGCCTGCATCAGGTCGCCGCCAAAAAAACGAAACTCAGCCACCGGATCAAGATCCCTTAGTGCCTTCATCAGGTTAGCCCCATGCAAATCGCCCGAGGCTTCGCCGGCTACCAGGTAATACTTCATCGGATGGGCTGCAATTTGAGTAAAAACACAGCTGCTGTAAATACGAAGGTGATCAATATCATTCCCGTACCTATATTGTCTTTCCCCGCCTTAAAACAATACCTGATGATAAAAAGATTCAGCGCTATCGCAATCAGATAAGGGATGCCTGGCTTATTCAATATCAAAAAGTTGCCCTTAAGCAAATACAAAAAGATGAACAGGCTAATGCCCGGCAGTACAGAACCGTAAAGAAAGCCTGTTAATATGTTATTGTTTTTAAGCATGTATTTTAATTAGCACAGCAATTTACACATTAAATTTCCAGCCATTCAAAAGCGGGATGGCGTGATGCGCCGTCATATCAAACTGAACAGGTACTACCGATGCGTAATTGTGCTCCAACGCCCAAACATCGGTATCCTCGCCACCATCGTTTAACTGAAAAACGCCGGTGAGCCAGTAATATGGCCGTTTATGCGGATCAACCCTTTCATCAAACTCTTCGGCCCATTTGGCGTTAGCCTGGCGGCAAATCTTGATCCCTTTAATATCGTGGGTGTTCGGAAAGTTTACGTTAAGTAAAGTATTTGCAGGTAAACCATTGGCTAAAACCTGCAGGGCAAGCTCCTTAACATATTTAACGCAGTGGCTAAAGTTAGCATCCAGATTATAATCATCTAAAGAAAAACCAATAGATGGAATACTTTCAATAGCGCCCTCAACCGCAGCCGACATGGTGCCGGAGTACAATACGTTAATGGAATTATTTAAGCCATGGTTAATGCCAGATACGCATAAATCGGGCTTAAGCCCTTTAAATATTTTATTTACGGCCAGCTTCACACAATCAACCGGCGTACCAGAGCAGCGGTACATTTCAATACCTTCGTAAATATCCACCTTATCTAAACGCAGGGGTTTACCTATGGTAATGGCATGCCCCATGCCCGATTGCGGGCTATCGGGCGCAACAACCACTACCCTGCCTATCTCGCTCATGGCTTCAATTAATACTTTGATGCCGGGGGCAGTTATGCCATCATCATTAACAACAAGAATATTAGGTTTCGCTGTTTTCATTGTGCGAAATTAGTTATATTTGATTTATGCTCACTGCTGATAAGAAAAAGAAATACACCGTTGATGATTACTTGCTGCTTGAGGAAGGTGCACCTTTTCAGTTGATAAACTATGATTTGATTATGTCGCCATCGCCTATTCCTATACACCAGGTAATTTCTGTTAAAATTGTGCAGGACCTATCTAACTTTTTAGACAGTAAGAATAATAATGGGTTTTTAGCCCATGCACCAATGGACGTAAAATTTGATGATGGGAACGTTTTGCAACCAGACATCTTATATATTTCGGAAGAACGGGTTCCAGAGTTGATTAAAGACCGCATAGCAGGTGCCCCTGATTTAATAATTGAAATACTTTCGCCATCCAACGCCTATTATGATTTGAGGCAGAAAAAGGATATTTATGAAAAATACGGTGTAAAGGAATACATCATCATAGACCCGATACAAGAAAACGCCGATTTATACATTTTAAAAGATGACGTTTATTACCTGCATCAAAAAGCCGAAAAAACGGAGGTACTTAATTCTTTGATGCTGCCAGGTTTTTTTATTGACCTAAAAAGATTTTTCAAATAAAAAGGCCCCGTTGCCGGAGCCTTTTTCATATTATAAACTGTTTATCCATTTCACCAGTTCATCGCGCGTTTTACCCGTTTTTTGCTGGAGTTTACCTAATGTTTCATCGTCTTTACCTTCTTCGTAAGTTAAATCATCATCGGTAAGATCGCCGTAGGCTTGTTTTATTTTACCCTTCAACTCGTTCCAACTGCCCTTAATTTGTAATTTATCCACGATGCTTTTTAGTTAGCTGTATTTGTACAACATCCGGGGAATGATATGGTTTGATGGAAAAGAATCAAGAATTAAGACAAAGCGCACATGGCTGATTGAACATCAGTTATCGGCTAACAGAAAAAATCTTAACTCTTGATTCTTGCATCTTGACTCTATTCTTTCACAAACTGCTTCATCACTTTTCGTTCAAAATCATGGGACGGCCAAAGCTCTATTTTGTAATGATCTGTACCCTCGTCCGCTTCAGGATCATTGTTGGCCAAATCGTACGAATAAACCCTGATGCGGTAGTAGCCCGGCGTTACGATGGCTTTCAGTTGAATTTTACTATCCGGATAATCAAGCACCTCCAGTATTCCTGAGCTTATCCTTACCCCGGCCTCAACCACGTGGTCGTATTTTTTAAAATCTTTTTCCCTGCTTGCAGCATCCAAAATGTCAAGCTGGGCTTTTACATGACCAAAACTTTCAATGCTGATGCCAACTATATCCCTATCTTTTGCCGTGGCCATCCTATCGTTATATGCCGATGATGTCCAAAAACCGGGATCGCCGGTTTCGCCGGTAAACGCCGAATCACAAAGGTAAAACTGGTTCTCTTTGGTAAAAAAATCGAGCCGGTATCGTGCAGAAGGGCGGCTTTTAAAAGAAAAAAAAGCCGTTGACGCTCCTAAGAAAAGGAATAGAAGTGTACGATACAACTGTCGTTTATTCATACAATTAAGATAGAATGATGCAAGTTATATTAAAAAGAGTTAAGCCTGAGCATCATTGAACAAAAACAAAGAGTCAAGAACCAAGACATTTCAATCTCGATTCTTGACTCTTAATTCTTGACTCTTTTCCTTACAAAGCTCCTGCTTTAATTTCTTCAACCACGGCTGGGTCAAGCAATGTAGAGGTATCACCTAAGTTGGATGTTTCTCCCTCGGCTATTTTGCGCAAAATACGGCGCATAATTTTTCCCGACCTGGTTTTTGGCAGCCCGGTCACAAACTGAATTTTATCCGGCTTGGCTATGGCGCCTATAATACGGGCAACAGTCATGGTGATATCCTTACGTGCAAGTTCTGCATCGCCATGTTGGTTGGGGCATACCACAAAAGCGTAAACGCCCTGCCCCTTAATGTCATGCGGATAACCAACAACCGCCGATTCAACCACACTGCTGTGCATGTTGATGGCATTCTCTACCTCGGCAGTACCAATACGATGGCCAGATACATTCAGTACATCATCAACCCTGCCTGTAATACGGTAGTATCCGTCTTCGTCCCGCAAACAGCCGTCGCCGGTAAAATACAAATTCTCGTAGGTAGCAAAGTAGGTAGTGCGGCAGCGTTCATGGTCGCCATAAGTAGTACGCAGCATACCCGGCCACGGGAATTTAATACACAGATTGCCGCTTACGCCATTACCTTCTATTACTTTGCCATTTTCGTCAACCAGCACCGGCTGCACACCAGGCAAAGGCAAAGTTGCGTAGCCTGGTTTAGTCGGGGTAACGTTACAAATCGGCGATATCATTAACCCGCCGTTTTCTGTTTGCCACCAGGTATCGGCAATAGGGCATTTGCCGTGGCCAATCTTTTCATCATACCAATGCCATGCTTCTTCGTTTATCGGCTCGCCTACCGAACCTAATTTAGTTAGCGAACTGAGGTCTTTACCTTTCAGCGGCTCCTCGCCAAAGCTCATCAACGAGCGGATAGCGGTTGGCGCGGTATATAATATATTTACTTTAAACTTATCTACAATATCCCAGAAACGGCCGGCATCCGGATAGGTTGGCACACCTTCAAACATCAATGTTGTTGCACCCTGCGATAACGGGCCATAAACAATGTACGAGTGCCCAGTTATCCAGCCGATATCGGCAGTACAAAAATAAACTTCGCCTTTATTGTACTGAAATACGTTGGCAAAAGTATAACCTGTATAAACCATGTAGCCGCCTGTAGTATGCACCACGCCTTTGGGTTTACCTGTTGAACCCGAGGTGTATAAAATGAACAGCATATCCTCGGCATCCATTACCTCGGCAGGGCAATCGGGGTTGCCCTGGGTTTCTACCTTTTTAACTTCATCTTCCCACCAAACATCGCGGCCTTTTATCATGGATACCGGCGTACGGCTGCGGGTTAATACAATTACTTTTTTAACCGACCGGCATTGCACCAACGCATCGTCAATAACACCTTTTAACGGTATGGCCTTATTACCACGAAAGCCACCATCGGCAGTGATAACAATATTACACTCGGCATCGTTTATCCTATCGGCAATTGATTGCGCCGAAAAGCCGCCGAATACTACCGAGTGGATAGCGCCAATACGGGCACAGGCCAAAACGGCTATAGCCAGTTCGGGAATCATCGGCATGTAAATACAAATACGGTCGCCTTTTTTTGCACCGTTGTTTTTTAACACATTGGCAAACTGGCAAACTTTATCGTGTAACTGGCGATAGGTTAATATCCGGTGATCTTCCTGCGGATCATTAGGCTCCCAGATGATGGCAGGCTTATCGCCAATAGTATCGAGGTGACGATCGAGGCAGTTTTCGGTTATATTAAGCTTGGCCCCCTGGAACCATTTTATTTTAGGCTCTTTAAAGTTCCAATCCAGCACTTTATCCCACTTTTTTTGCCATAAAAAGTTTTCGGCTATACCGGCCCAAAATTCTTCGGGCTGCTCAATACTTTGCTGGTATACCTGCTTGTATTCGTCAAATGATGTAATCTTCATAGTGTTTATAATGGAGGGCCTAATTTAATAATTTATATATGATGTAAATATTAATTGGGTGCATTTTAAATTGACGCGTTCTATGCAACGCGTTCAGGTTTTTTTTTAATCAGGTCTATAACTTTATTCCAAGCCCCGCTTTTGTAAACAACCCTTAGATTTAATACATTCTGTGCCCCTTT
>Ga0307507_10003157_pt1 | contig 32742 bp, 23 predicted proteins | sample 7_EM_MG_FD_207223 | JGI IMG/M metagenome (GOLD analysis project Ga0307507, IMG submission 207223) | Populus trichocarpa ectomycorrhiza microbial communities from riparian zone in the Pacific Northwest, United States - 7_EM | ecosystem: Host-associated > Plants > Roots > Unclassified | place... | reverse complement strand
AGATCAATCTAAAGGCTTCAGATTGCACACGTCCGTGCAACCCGTAGAGCCACAGACGCGTGTCAAATCGGGAAGGAACGCGTTCTTTCTGCCGGACTTTCAGTTCAGATTCAAAAGCGTTAGATTGCAACTAAACGACCCCTAAGGAGCTTCGAGCTCCTTATTTAAACTAACGCCAAGACCTCAGTTCAGATTCTATATATGGTAAAGTGCGCCTGGTTTTAGCGCGTTTTTTAGATAGTTAGAGAAACATCAAAAATCTATGGCTAAAGTTAAGTTAAACTGGAATTTAACCGAACAGTCGCCTTAGAATTAGATTGGAGCTCTAGATTAACTCTGTTCTGAACTGAATCTGAGGCCTCCAGATCGCAACCGAACGACCCCTTAGCCACATACCGCTCATATTCCAATAATAGGAAACATTATTATTAGGGACCAACCAAATTATTACACTACCTTTGTAGGTGTCCGCTAGGATGTCAATAAAGAGTGGCTATGGTAATGTAGGCCATTCGTTAAATAACGGAATGCACCCTAAGTTTCTTATTATACGCGGCTTTCAATAAGCTGGGGTAGATCGGCAATCATAAAGTAAACAATATACTCTACTGGAAGGTTTTTCGTGCTTTGACTGGATCATAGGTCTTCCTAGGGGTACGGGAAAATGTCATAAATTCGAGCTAGAGGGATTGATACTGAGTTAAAGTCTGCGTAGTACAAGACGCAGTCGATATGAATAGCTCCGAGTGACTTAATCCTTTCGATTCATGGATGGGCGACGGCAATACTTCTGTGAGTCTCGCCAGATTCTTCTTGATCAGAGAAAAGAACATCTGACCCGACTTCTCCCGATTTAGCGGACTATTCCTCTTCGTACCTTCAGCACCAGGCTTGCTAGAGACCACCAATATTCTCTAAGATGAAAATGGCCAATTGCATGTCACGTTGCTCCTTTCCCTTTGTTCCATTGGTGCTGTACTTGGACAGCTAAGTCTCAAATTCTCCCATTAGTAAATGCATAATGCTTAAAACGCCAGCTCAACTTAGCATTTTGAGTATCCACCTTTACATTCCATTGCATGAACGACATACCAAATCGAACCCAGGAAACAATATAGTTACCACACTAACACTCATTCCAGCTGAAAAGACCACCATAACGCCATGTAAAACGCCGCAGCTCCGGCTAAACCGTCCGCTATCCCAGCATCTATCCCTTTAGACGTCTACTGCTCGACGTCCACCCTATCACTATCCGCTCCCACCGCTCCCACCATACCCGCATTCCCCTCTCCTAAATGCTTCAAAAGCCAACTCCTCTTAAAATACGTATTGGGATGCAAAATCGTATCCAGCTCTGTCGCACCCCATGCGCCATCATCCTTCACCTTCTTGATCTCCTTCTTGTGAGCCCATTCAAATACTCGATTGCATGCAATATGATACCTCTGCCTACCCACATCCTCTTTCACCTGTTTCAACAATTCCCTGTCATTTACGCCCGTGCGTTGGAGTAGCGATAACAAATTGTCAGACGTGAAGGTGCGGTACGGACAACCATGCGCTTGACCAGCCTTAGGCAGCGGTTCTGTAAGTAATTTTTGACATGAATAGGGCGTGTAGCCACGGCCGCGGCGGTTCGCATCGCCGCCGACATCGCCGTAGGCGTGCCGGATGTTATACTTGTGTTCTTTGGCGAAGTAATCATCGGTCATCAGCTTAAAGGACTTTCTCCAGAAAACAATACACTCCTCTAAGCTAAGGCCAATGCCTTTAAGGAAAAGGGTATACTGTAAACGACCGTAATGCTTAAGGTGGGAGTTGGCGCGCAAAGTGGAGTGTAGATTTTGCATGCAGAGTGGGAAGTGCTGGGAGATGGTATCGATTGAGGCGGCAGTTGGCGTAGAGAGGCCGTCGATATTAGCATCGGCGGAAGAGTAGGCAGCGTCTGGAGCTGTAAAAGACTGGGAGAGGTGGGCTAGAATTGGGCTAAGGCGGTCGTCTTCGTCGAGGCGAGGGAGAGCACGAGCAGTCAGCTAGATTGTGAATCTCGTCAGCTTGCCCAGCCCGATGGAAGCTGAGAATCTCATATTTAGGGAGATCGGGTTTCGACATACCTCAAGTGCATCATCCAACCTCCTCGTGAACTCCGTTACAACCAGACTCATCTGCTCCCTTACCGGTACATAAGCTTTCCCCCTCTTCAACAACACCCTCCGTCCTTCTACTAGTTCTGGCACTCGTTCCCAGTCCACCTTGTACCATCCCTGATCTTCTCCCTTCTTTCCACCCGCAGCAGCCAGCTCCTGACTAAGCTCCCTCTTTTCGTCCTCTTCGACTTTCTCCCACTCCAACCCTAAACCATCCACAAACTGTTGTCGCTCCATCGAAGCTTCGTCCTTAAAACGCAATTTAAAGAGCATGGTTTCCAATCGCGAAAAGCGTCGCCGCAGGTCTTCAGTCGCAGAGAAGGCGAGGCGAAGGATAAAGTGGGAGTAGTGGTCTCTCTTCCGCTCTTCTTGCAGGGTAGACGAGCGTGAAGAATTGGAGTGCAACGGGAGATACTTGTCAAGAATAGAGGTCATGTGTGTAGCTGTTTCTTCGGGGGTGCGATTGCGGAATGAGCAGGCCTCAAGCTCCGAGAGGACTTAACATAATTGTCAGCATCATTTCATTTTTCTCGAGGCTACTCTTCGATATGCAGTTGGAGAATCTCTTGGACGTCTCAGAATGGGGATGCATTGGACATTTTATCTTTACTCAAGAGTTTTACGTACCTTTCAGCCGGTTAATCGCCCAAACCTCGAACTCCTCTAGCGTTATCTCTGCTGTAGGAGGGATTTCATAAAAGTTGAGTGAGTGAACATAATCCTGCTCTTTGAATTGCGGTTTTGCGAATTGTGTCTTTTTGTGGTCAAGAGCGGCACGCCGCTTGGGATCAACTCGAGAGAAGTCCGACCGAATCATTGTCGCTGTAATCGGTGAAGAGCAATTGTGGTGAGAGTTGTGGTGACGACGGCTGATCGTTGGTACTAAATTTGAAGTGGTATATGGGAAGACGCGTTGCTGCAGGGGTCGCGTTTTAGCGCGTATTCGGAATGCGTCCCAGGGTCGACTTCTTAGCGGGGTACAGGCACCGTGTAGCTTCTTCTGGTACGTTTACTTCTACTCCGACCATCTGTCTCTGCTCTTTGAACATCTATAAAACATAAAAACCCCTAAAATATGACTCGAGACTTTGTCAGCCCAGTAAATCACCCAAAGCATCTACATAAGCCATTGGCAATACCTCTTTTCCCTCCCCGAGAAAATCCTCTTTTTTGTTCACGCCTGTCAACACTGCTAGTGTCCCTCCTAGCTTCCCTTCTATGCCAAATTGTATATCCGTGTTAAGTCTATCACCGACCATACACGTCTTGCTCCGATCGAAATGGAACTTCCCTTCGATTGCATCCATCATCGCCTGGCTTGGTTTGCCTAATGCTAGAGGGTCTTTCCCGAATGCCTTGGCTAATCCTGCTCCAACTGAACCTGCGCCTGGGAATAGCGAGTGTGCTGTCGGGAGCGTGCTGTCGGTGTTCGTCGCCAGAAAAATGGCGCCGCGTTGGAGATATGCAAAGCCCATTGCGAGTTTAAGATAGTTGACGTGGAAATCCAGCCCACTAAGCACGATACCCACATCTGGATCTAAACTAGACCCATCTGCCATGGCCGTGAAATCCTCAGGTTCCATGTCGCGCCGTAAAGCCGGGTCTGTGCCTCCTACAAACTGAACCCCTTCAGAAGCGAGTTCCTGCTCAATACCAGATTCGCCGAGTACATAGACTTTGTTCTTAGGCGCGGGTAGCTTGAGGATGCGGGCGATATAGATGGCAGCACTATAGGAGGAACTAAAGACCTCGTCCTAACGATATCAGCCCGAAGATGTCCTAACGATACCAACCCAAAGATCGCCTAATTCGTAGGTTAGAGATCTTCATGATTGCTCCCACGTACCACTTTACACGGAATACCCATCTTATCAAACTTCTTCTTATAGTCCGCTCGAGATTTGGTGCTGTTGTTGGTGACAAAGACGAGTTGCTTGCCTGAAGCTCCATATTAGTCAAATCTGTCAATCGCTCCAAAAGCGCGACACCCGAACCTTGACTCCTCAGCATCTCAATGGTTTCTGCAACCTTGGGGAAGAGGTGGTCTCCAGACCAGAGGACGCCTATCCTTCTCCATAATCAGCTCCTCGTCCTTATCACAGCTCTGTATACAGGGCTCGCCCGGAGTTTCTTTGGGTTGTTGGAGAGGATTGAAAATAAGTAAAAAAGGGTCCCGTATATTAATATAGAATGAGGACGTACCATCGCAGTCGAATAGGAACACCTGTGAACAGGCTTGTCAGTGACACCTCCCGCAAGACTTGAAGTACATACATCGAATTTGTCGAGAAATTCTTGAATGCCGGCCTTATCACCGGTAAGGTATCTCGGCTGAGACATGTCTGCAAAGAACCACTCGGTTAATTGATTTCCTGTTGGTGAGTGGAGAGTAAGGTTATAGGACTGTTGAGCGGGAGAAACGTTTGGTGGGGCACTCGGCGATGACGATCTACCGCAATGCGATCCCGTCAAGGAAATTGAGTGGGAAACATGAGAACACTGAGCATTCTGGGATCTCCGCGTTTGAAAGCACCTTGCTGCATTTGGATGTTTAGTGCGCAAGGAAAGAGGAATTCATCATATATTCGTCTGAGTCATAAAAGCTATGGTCAAATCTATTTTAGAGTGCCCCTCCATAGCTGCTATCAAAATTTATAACTTCAGGCGTTCTAGTCAATCGACCAGAATCTTTGCCTCCAACTCTTTAAAATTCTCGAAGAAGCTTTCAAACAAATTGATTGCATGCTCAACATCATGCGCTCCTCCTGTCTCACGAATGCTATGCATGCTAAGCTGCGGATTACCCAGATCTAAGGTTCTAGTACCCATGGCGGCCGACAGCATTGGACCTATTGTGCTTCCGCAGGAGGAATCATTGCGTACAACGAAGAGCTGCAGAGGCACACCATGGGTCGAGGACGAAGTACTCGAAGATGCTTTCTTTGCGCGTCGAGCAGCCTCTTGCAGGAGCACAATTCCCGGAGAATTGGTGGCATATCGTGCGTTTGCGTTGATCTTGATAACAGTACCCTTGTTCATTTCCGGACGGTGTACGGACTCGGCCTTTTCGGGGTAGTTCGGGTGGACTGAGTGTGCCATGTCCGCTGAGATGAGGAAGGAGGTTGAAAGGGTTTGCTCATAGGTTGTTGAGTAGTCGGGTTCGAACTTGTCATATGATTTGTCGGACTCGGATTCAGAAGATGGGAGGACGGAGAGACGACGGATCACAGAGGGTAGGAGATTTGAGTGAGCCCCTTGGGCAGTCTGACTACCAATTTCCTCATGGTCGAAGAGAGCAATCAAACGAATGGTAGAGTCTTTATCCAAAGCCGAAGGTGGGGAAACTGAAGAAATGAGGCCTTCAACGCTGCAGAAGGACATCATCAGGTTGTCGAGACGAGCGGAGAAGATGAGCTCATTGTTGAGGCCTCCAATGACGGACTTTTGCGTATCATAGAGTATTATTTCAAAGTCCATAACTTCGGACGGTTCTACACCAGCTTCTTCTGCAATAATTTCTACAATGTATGAGTGATGGCGGTCCGTTGGTGTCTGCAGAGGCTCATATTGTCCATCATCATTTTTCTTCTCTTCTGCTTTGTCCTTGCTTTCTTCCCCGGTCTTCCCTTGCCTATTCAATTCAGCAGAGACCAGGCCTGCAATTGGGAAAAGTTGAGTCTCTTTGTTGGGCTGGAAGTTCTCTCGGCGGTCCATATGAATAGCCAAGGTCGGCACGCGGAGAATCGGCCTGTCCACTTTCACAAGGCGCTGCTCAATTGCTCCATCCATTTTCACCATTACCCGCCCAGCTATGCTGAGATCCCGATCGAACCATGTGTGCCATAATCCTCCACCATATGTTTCCACACCCACTTGTATGAATCCATCACTTTGGCGTTTCGAGACTGGCTTAATTCTAAGACAGGGCGAGTCAGTGTGTGCACCGATCATGCCAATTGGGTTTCCTGGCTTCCATTTTTGTCCAATCGCAAAGGCGACAATGGATGACCCATTACGAGTGAGGTAGTACTTCCCACCTGGATGCAGGCTGGATGACCATGAATCTCGTTCCTATCGGAGACTACCGTTAGCTAAAATTCCTAAACAAGCAGCTCATTCTACACCAAAAGAGAGACTGTTTACTCCGCAAAATATAGACCAAACTCGTGACTAGATAAGGCTGAGGGGGCCAGGGCGAATCCTGCTAAGCGGCTGCTGCAGGTTGCGAGGGTTGATTGGAAGGCCTCTCTGCACGATGGATTTCCACATTGCAACAAGATCAGTCATGAGCTGGAGGTCATCCTCCAGATTAGAGCGTTAAGATCACTCTGACATAAGCTTTCGAGCATTGCAGGTTGCTCGGGACGAGATAGATCGTACGAATTGAACAGCACCAACCTTAATCTGTTTGAAGCCCGCTTTCTCAAGTCTCAGTTTTGCCGATTTCACGGCATGAAAAGCTAATAGTGAATATCAACCTATAGCCACCATGTCTCAAACACCCGATGCACACTTACGGGTGGGGGAAGCGTTCACAAAAGACAAGAAGTCCTCCGCACTCTTCGATGCCGGCTTAGGAGACATGGTTTGAAAGGCACGCGACCGGATGGCAGGATCAAAAACAATGTAGGACTTTGCTGGCGAGATCTGCAGGATGTATGCCCGTGCGGATGGGGCCCTTAGCATAGGATAGGTCGCTGAGGTCTTCGAAAAGGTCTGGTTTGGGGAAATGTGGGTGCGAGTTGCAGGGTTCACTCGAACACAAGCTTCGAACGGCGGACAGGGCGTCAAGCGAAAATTGGTTCGCTAGCGACACCTGGCAGGCGCTGACCCACGGAGGACTTCCTGTTTCAAGCGCGTAAGGAACATCAAAACAAAGCCGTACCCATAACAGAAGAGACGTGACTTGAGCGCAAGGCGAATCCACTCTTTCGTTAGTTTCGTCAAACGCTCTTCAAAGCTCTTCACGCTCCAATTCACTATCCTTACCTTCTTCGCATCTCGTGCGTTGCTGTGGTTGCGGGCTCCTTGCCTCCTTCGACGACGCGGGCCTAGTGCGGCTCAAAGCGATTGACATCTGAAAAGACGGCCAAAACAACCACCATAATCCTGTCACGACCCGCCAAAGCTCCCCAACACCCGCCAACTCCGTCTGCGACGATCTGCAATGTGTCTGCAGACCGACTAAACAAAGAGCGTGGACGATTGTTGCGTGCGCCTGTGCCTGTCGCCGCCCGGTACGATTTGGTTCAAGGGGGGCTCTAATCACCACGGCGCATTCACTTTCACTACCACCTCTCACGCAGCACAATTCAAGCCAACCCCTACTGTTAAAGTCACTCTAATAGCTATTATCGCATATACTGTTCGCGATTTGTGCAATATATCTGGCTGTCTCCATACCCGAATCTCTCCCGGTCGGACCCTGATAATCTCAACAAACACCATCGATTAATCTATTCATCATGCGGGACACTCAGCTTGACGTTGATGTGCCCGTATCATCTACTGAGAGAGTCGCAGAGGAGCTGCGCACGCCTACCCTCATATCACCACCTGAATCGAAGACGCCGCCCACCGCGACACACAAGCGACATCAAAATGGTTTCGAACAAACTGGGCACGACAGAGGCTCCGAACCAGTAGATGCGACAGCTTTAAGTAGGGCTTTAGAACAATTTGAGCAAGCTGGACGACAGCGAGAAAGGACGCCGGGTGCAAGTCCCAGCAGAAAACGACAGCGAGTATACGGAGACAGGTTAGTGAACCTACGCACAGGCTGCATAGATAGCTGAATGCGACCTTTTAAGACACTAAAATGGTTACCAGAAGTACAGAAGCTAACAAGTTGTAACAGATTCATACCAAACCGATCCGGACAAGACTTACAGGCTAGCTTCACTCTGCTTCACGATGAAGGCTCGCCAGCAACGCCATCCCGTTCAGCAAGGAGAACGCCCCACAATGAACTTCATTTTCAGAGAAGTATGACAATTTCCACAACACATAATATCTATTCCCTACTGACATTCTTATTTAGCTGAGGAAGCAAACCGAACATATTCGACGCTACTACGATCAGAGATGTTTGAATCATCAGTGCCCCAATCAATACCGCAAAACCTCTCTCCAACAGAACGAACCACTTTTCACGATCCTACCCGCTCACATACTCCTCCTACGAGGTCATCCGCCCTTCCTGCACCGACGTTAACACCCTCAACTCCACACAAAAACTTGTTTTCATACGCCTCCCCTCGACACAGCTACTCTGGCCATCCGACGCCATCCCGCACTCCGCAGAGCAGGCATGGTCCAAATCTCAATGCGCGATCAGAGATATACAGTTTATCACCGGTCAAGTATAGCAGTCAAACGATGCTCCTAAGCCCACGAAAAACCCCTAGAGCAGTTGCAAAAGTACCTTATAAAGTACTGGATGCGCCAGATCTTGCAGATGATTTTTACTTAAATTTAGTGGACTGGGGCAGTCAGAATATATTAGGTGTGGGGTTGGGATCATGTGTTTACATGTGGAACTCAAGCTCTGGCCGTGTAACAAAACTGTGTGAATTGCCAGACGACACTGTCACAAGTGTTAACTGGATTCAGCGAGTGAGTGCTCCCGTTCTGAAGCAGTGAGACCAGCCATGGTAGCAAGCTAACGGTCAATGCAGGGTTCTCACATCGCCATTGGAACACATAAGGGATTTGTACAGATATGGGATGCTCACTCCCAGCGCCGGTTACGGACGATGACAGGTCACACAGGCCGGGTTGGGGCCCTTGCATGGAATGAGCATATCCTCACCTCAGGGTCACGAGATCGGCTTATTTATCATCGCGATGTACGGCAACCGGACCAATGGCTCCGAAAACTTGTTGGCCATAAGCAAGAGGTCTGCGGCCTGAAATGGAACTCTGACGATGGCCAGTTGGCAAGTGGTGGAAACGACAACAAGCTCATGGTTTGGGAAAAGCTGAATTCTGAGCCAACCTTTAAATGGAGCGAGCATATTGCTGCCGTCAAAGCCATCTCATGGAGCCCTCATCAACGTGGTCTGCTTGCTAGCGGAGGAGGAACCGCGGATCGGACTATCAAGTTCTGGAACACATTAATATCCCCTCACGGACCCTCATCCGCTTCTATTGCGGCGGCAGCTGCGGCAGCAGCAGCTTCAAACACATCAAGCATACCACCATCTCCTTCAGCGCCTGCAAATCTGCTCAGTAGTCTGGACACTGGCAGCCAGGTGTGTAACTTGGCTTGGTCACGGAACAGCAATGAAATCGTCTCGACACATGGTTACAGCCAGAATCAGATTATTGTTTGGAAATACCCAAGCATGCAGCAGGTCGTTTCCTTGACTGGCCACACATATCGAGTGCTGTATCTAGCCATGAGCCCGGATGGTCAAGTAATTGTTACCGGTGCTGGTGATGAAACGCTTCGATTTTGGAATGCGTTTAAAAAGAAAGAGCGTGCTGGTGGTTTAGGAGGAATGGATGGCTGGGGAGTGATCCGGTGAGGCGAGGAAGTAGTTTTGGAATGTTCAAACTTCTGCAGAGCCTTCGCTTACTTCCGCTTCTTGAAACTTCATCAATCCGGAGAACGGATAAACCTACCAAGTCGAGCCCGATATTTGAGGCCTTCGACTCTTCGAATGTTATTACATTACTGAGGGCTGCGATGCTATCTTCTGGCGTTTTGCTCTCGCTCTAGCGAGTCCTAAGCTTTCTTTGTACCGGCTTTATATCATGGCATGATGCATGGGGCACGGCGTTTGGGACTGGGGATACCTATGCTTCATCTTGTTGATGTTGCGTATATGATTGGGGATTGTCCTTTTGGCATCTTGGATAATGGAGCTGGACTGGAGGAGAGCGGGTCGGTCCACTGGTATCTAGCATTGTATGACTGGCATGAATTTACTTGAAGATCTTGAAGATTACGATTGATGTTGATGCCTGACCGAGTGTGAGCCCATCCCCATCCACTAACTCGTGCGATGCGCAGCCAGGCTTATCTCGCGTTCAAAGTCACTATCGTGAGGCTGCTCATCGCATTGAATGTTACTGCTAAGCCTAACAGCAGGCCATAAATACGACCTGAGAGGGCACTAAAATAATTTGACCTAGCCAACCTAACTCAATTTGGCCGGTTGTCTACTGGTGACCTCAAAATTAAAACCATACTTCTCGGCATCTTAAACGACCACAAAACCTATTAAGATTGCTTATACTGGCAAGAAAACAGAACCTCTACAAAGAATCTTATATGCAGCCCCCTAGAAATATAGATCATAGTAGTGCTTGGTTTTTTAGACGATTAATATATTCGGACGAAGGCGGCTGCGTTGATCTTGAATGTGAGCCGGCGCCTTAAGACTTTCAGCCGAATTCCATGCCGCAGCCCTACATTTTGATTTGCTAGGTTTGGGATGCTTTTGCAATTAGAAAGGCTAGGGATTATCAGACTACATTATCAACTAGGACAGTTCGCATAAGAAGGAAGGACACAATAGCTATAAAGCATTCGGAAGATCTTCATGCGTTGATCACGAACATTTATTAGATGTAAATGGCCACACAGGGTAAGCCCGACGCTTCATCTGCTGGTAGAAGAGGCCCATTATTCTTTTCAAGAAATGAGGAGAAGATCCAAGTCAAGTTTTCTCATCATGCGAAACTGACTCAGCCTCGAACCCAGCCTGATGTTTTTTGACACCATCCATGACAGCACCTTCCAAAGGCACGGCCGCATTTTCGCCATCAAAAACCCTCGCAATCTCCTCGAGTGTGTAGCCGCGTGTCTCGGGGTAAAAGAAATAAATCGTGGCAGTGATGATGATCAAGAGCACAACGAAAAGGATATAGTACTTCTAAGCAATCGCAGCTAACGCAATAGGGTTGACAAAGATGTTAAAGAATACCGCAACTTGGGTGGCGAAGTGCACGAGCGCAACACCCCTGGCCGGCAGAGTGTATTGCCATATCTCATATGAACCCAGGGGTGGAGTGAACGCGATGTCGTAGAAAGCGTAGAAGGCGTATAAAATTGGGATGACCGCCTGTCTACACCGCCATGTTTCGTAACTGCGAAGGACCCCGAGAGTCCAGTTACGACAATGTAGGAACATACATGCCAATTGATGAAGGAAGAAAGTTCTCCGCCCCACTTTGTCAACCACCAGCGCAGCGCAGACAGCAAAGAAGAGGATCCAGATCTGCAGGTAGCCGTTGATAAGAGTGATGTGAGTGACATCAGTGACGCCGACCGACTTAAGGATGGGAGAGAGGTAGTAGCTAACGAGGCCGACATCGTTCCATTGTGCAAAGACACCTAAGGTGATGGAGATGAAGAGATGCTTGCGATTGTCTTCAAGTCGAAATCATATCTTTCTAGCTAGTGCTGGCCTTCAACTCGCGCTCAAGCTGTATGGAGCGTGTCATTTCTTCCATTTCAAATTCGACGAGCGGAGAGGCTCTATCACCTCGGCATGCATGCAGGCAACAATCTCATGCGCTTCCTCAGTCCGACCTTGGAAACTAGCCAACGAGACTCTGGGACCAGGAGAGTGCCCATTAGTTGTGCTGCGGGAACAGCTAGTTGAACTATCGAAGGAATTCTCCATCCCCAAGAATCTGTATAAACCCGCGCGCCGAAACAAGTAATAAGCCTATATTGTTCAAAAACATCAGTCCCGGGATCCGAATTAAACTCTATGATTGATGGATAAACTTCATAGGACTTGCCAATGTACTAGCCACACAGATACATGGCTGTTAAAACGCCTCGGCGGGTTGGATACACCAATTCGGCAATGAGCACCGGCGAACAGAATCCAAAGCATGCTGTAGCACCTCCAAGAAGCGGCATCCCTACAATGGACATCGCCTTGTTTTACCCTGCTGTCTGTATGGCTGTTCCAAGCAAGAGCCAAAAGTAGCCCTAGAGAAAGGTTGCCTCACGTCCGAAGACATTGCTGCTGTAGGCTACCCAGAAATAGCCTACGAGAGCGCCCAGACTTTGCGAGGAATTTACAAACTAAGCTATGCGCCTGTTAGCTTATCCATGAACTCTTGCCGTTCTGGGAGAGCTTGGAGACCATTCATCAGGGACCCATCGTGGCCATTCGTTGAGGAGACAAGCACTAGGGAAAGCAAGTAGAAGTTCAGGTAACGGAGATGCGGTACCTGTCTTACCGTAAAATATCGCTTAACGCACGGTCTCACCTGACGCACGATTTTCCCAACCCCACTAAATCCATTTAGTAGGCTAAACATTAATAAAATCTAATAAAATTTATAGAGAACATAGATATTCTATAGGTAGTTTAGAATATAAACTTTTTTTTTCAAAAATATCTGGTATTTTTTAAAAAAATTTAACTTTAAAAATTTTAGTAGTTTTTGAAACTTTTAAGTATAACTAAAGTACTACTGTATATAATTTTATAATATTAATATATAAAGGCTTATAAAGGCTTACAAAATGTAATTAAGACTTTTTATTTATTAAAAATACTATAATAATAAAGTAATTGGCTTAGAAAAATTGCTTAATTATAAAAAAATTAATTTTATTAAATTTTAATATAGCTATATAAAATATATATTAAAACCCCTTATATATACTTATTTCATATCTATTATTAAACTCTAAGTATAAAAAACTTTCATTTTATTTAGTATATATATAATACTTTAGAATTTTTGAAAAAATCCCAAAAAAATCTAAAATTAGCAAATTAATATATTACTATAAAGCAAATAAACTAAAAATTTACAATTTACAGTTGCTAATACTTATATAATAATATATAATATTTATAGCTATATTGTAGAGTTTTTTATTATATAATAAAAATTTAAGTATTTCTAATAAAAGTCTATAAATAATTCACTATAAGAGCTTTTATTAAATAATAAAAGGCTAAATATATTATTTTATATTATTTATACATACCGTTAAGCTTAGTAAATAAGCGTATTTTAAATATTTTACTTTTTAACTTATAAAAGTATTTATATATTATATATATTAGTAATTGTCGGTATGCTTTAACCTATTGCAGACCTGTAATCATTTTGTTACAGGTATGCTCTTAGGTTTATAGATGTCTATCTCTCTATTCTATATACGAGGCCTCGCGTACTTATAACACGTGAGGAATGCGCACGTAAGGAACACGTATACACATGCTACCCCTACCCCTAATAGGTTACCAACACTGGGCAACCTCTAAAGAGGCCTAAAATATATCTCCTATCTAGTATAGTCTATTTATAGCATATACGCAATGGCTTATGCCATTTTTATCTAACGCAATAGTCTCTTATCTATATAGTCCGAACCTGCCCTAAATCTGCCCCGAGTTCGTCCTTACGGATTAGTATTAGTCCATTCAACCCATCTAACAGCCTTTAGCTGGACCGTATTCGTGTTAATAAGTTAAGTTAAGGCTAGATAGGGCTTGCCTTTTATTATTATATCCGCTGGGTTCGTGTTGCCATTAATCTATTTAACTTCCGTAATTTCTCTTTGCTTGTACACCTGCTATAAACACATAACGTTAATTATAAGGCGTTTTTCTTACGTAGTGCCAAGCCGTATAAGACAGTTATAAAGTGACTTTAAGTCTATACACATTATAAGTAGTAGGTTAATGTTTAAGATCTTATTAACTATTAACTTAATTGCGGCTCTAATATTAAACCTATAAGCCATTCCATATAGCTCTGATATAAGTACACTTCTTATAACTCTCTTGCACTTTGTTAACAACTAGTAGATAATATTTACCTTATTTATTATATCCGCGAGAACTAGTACGTACCTAATTTGCGACAATAAGTCCTTGTTATTTATAAAAGATATATCCGTAAAGGCTAGTAATTATAAGGTAGTGACGTTTAACTTAATGTATATAAGTCCTCTAGTGGGGTTCTTAATTTGCCAGGCTAGGCGTTAGTTAAGTGCTTTTACGTTATCTTTATTTGGGTTAATTACCTGGGCAGTAATAGATAGGTCAAAAGCAGCTTCCGGCTAGTAGATGGACGCGACGTACGCTCCTCTAGCGCGTTAAGCAACGTACTAGTCCTTTAGCGTGAGTGCCATATAGATAATACCTTGCGAGCTTATAGATATAGCGGGTCTAGAAACGTTAACTATATTAAGGTTCCTGCATTAACGCTCTTATATTAACGTCAGTCCATCAGTTGTGAGTTGTATAATACCACCATTAAACTTAAGAGGCTTTTTGGCTGTCAGTTGCTTGCGCTTCTTAGCTATAAGTTAGGCCTTATATAGTTCGCTCTCTTCGCGGTCCGCGAATGCTCCGTTAGTAAGCAGTAGCGTGTTATCCGTCTATAGTCCAACTACTCTAAAATACGTGGAATCGTTGCTGTAGAGCAGGTATGGGTTATATGTTAACTGGTCCATACCTAACTGCTGCAGGTGGTGTATGTGATATGTCTTAAACTAGTGGTTTCCGGCTTCTAGCACTCCGTAAAGGGGCTTAAGCACCCGCAGTACGGACCCTTTATCAATTCCTAGTTCAGTCTATACTTCTTACGGAGGTCATACGTAGAAATTGCGGTTTAGCTTTATAGCTGATTGCACGTAGGCTTACATAATATCGCGCAGGTAGATCTATATGTCTTGGTCTTGCAGCATAGCTCCAATATATAGGATTAGGCGTTAACTCGCCCGTTGGATAGTAGGCGACTGGGTAAATACTACACTCTTTTCTATATTGTTGTACGCCTATACTACTAGTCGTAATTTCTTAAAAGCTGCGTCTATGCTAGCGTTCTTAACCTCGTTAACAAACCGTGAGTTAAATAAACGGGCCGTTACGGGTATGTCTATAAGCTTAACTACCTTAAATACTCCTAGCTTGAGTAGGCCTGTGAGTTCTTTCTAGCGTAAAGCTTAAAACTAGGTACTTATGGTATTGTTATCTTAAAGGAAGACTGAAATGTCAGCTTGGTTTATAAGGAGGGGGTACTTACATAGGCGTCCTCTACCACGCTTTTATGGTTATACAGCGGGTTGTCTAATAGGTTGCTTAACGGGTTGCTAGATAGGTTATATAATAGGTCCTAGGTTATTTTTAGGTATATATACCTGCTGCTTTTAGAGATTGTCCTATTGGTTGGGTTATAGGTTATTGTTGAGTTCTAGATCCAAAAAGTAAGGCTTTATAACTATTGTACGGAAGGGTGTAGAACTATAGGGCAGTTATATAGTACACATCTCGTTTTTAACTGTAAGTAGGTTATACGGTCCTAACCAATATCCTAGTTAGCCTGTATTTCCTTCTCTCCAGACAAGTACTTGTAAGTTAGGTAGTAAGTTATAAATAGCATTTATTCTTGGGCCATTTCGTATGCTTAAAGCGTCTGCAACTTGTTGTTTGGCATATAGCTTGCGGATCTCTTCCATAGCTTTCTTAACTGCGGCAGCGCGTTGCGTAACTATTAGCGAAGGCGCGTCCAAATTAGTTATGTGGGGGTAGGCGCCAAATACTAGCAGAGTAGGTACCAGTCCGTTAGGTCCTATAGAGTCGTTAATAGCCTTAAAGGCTATCTAGAGAGCTGCGTCCTTATTAATATTTGGTATTTTAACTGTAATAATCTGGTATGCTCTCCGTAACGGACTATAGTAACGTTTAACTATTCTAATTAAGTTATAAGCCTCAACTGGCACGCCCTTAGTTATAATACCTATTGTGGTAGCGTACTCTTTAAATTCCTTACTAATAAAGTTCTTGCCTATATTATAAGTAATAATATCTGGTGGTCCTAAGTACGTGTTAATCTAACACATCCATATAACGTCCTATGTGTGTTTAGCACTAATATTCTATAGCCATCTACCAGCCTGGAAGCGTGTATATTTATTAACTATATATAGGACTGGGCTCCCATTAATATACATAATGTTAACAATAATGTAGTAGTTAAAATTGACGTTATTACAGAGCGTGAACTTAAACCAGCTAGGCGACTTGCCGTGTTTCTAGCAAAAGTGGTAGTAATAGGTGAGGTACTTAAGTAATTTTGTGTTAACGTTATGTCTAAAACAGTTAAGTACTTTCTATAGTCTCTTAACTAACGGGTGGCCAAAACGTCGGTATAGACGATGTAATTCCGTATTGGTTAGGTAACAGGGGTTCTAGTTAAAAGAGTTAAGAAGGTAGGTCCGTAAAGAGAGGTCCCATAAGAGGAATAGATGGCCGAATTATTGTATAATAGGTATATTACCTATAGGAGTTACAAGTACGTTCGTAAGGTTATTGTAATATACCTATAAGTTGTCCATGTCTGCTAGGCAGAGTAGGAATGGCGTGTTTGCATTAATGATATAAAAGTTGACCTTACCTACTAGAGTTAAGACTTGTATGGACCTAATTAATGACGTAGTCCCAATTCCGAATTATACGCTTACTGTGCCTTTTGTTAATACATTAAGCTATAAAGTTATATTTTGCTTTTATAATGCCAGGAACTGTCTATAACTAGCTGTAGATTGTTACAAGGCACCTATATTAATTATAATGCCTATAAACTCGTCCGTTATATAGCGCGTAGGCTGACTACTATACGCATAGGCGTTTGTATCCTTGGGTAGGTTAAGGTTTATAATAGGCGAGTTAAGGTTTATAGTTACAGTTGTATCTTGGCCTATAAGGTTATAGCAGAAGGCTCTATTAGCTAGTTCTTGGGCCGTGATTACTGCTTTGTTATATAAGAAAGTGCTAAAAGACATAAAGTAAGAAGAGCTATTTGCGTTGTCCTGCTTAGTTTCGGCTTTGTAATTAATAACTAGAGCTATAAAGACTTTGTCTAGGTCCTCTAACTCTTCTAGCTCTAGGCCTTCTCCCTCGCACTTAATAAGATATTATTTAAAGTGTTCTTAGAAGCGCTTACCTAATTATCTATTATATCGCCCTATAAACCTAGCTTTAGACTTGTCCCGTTCTTCGTCTATATGCTTCCACAACCAACAGCCGCTTTTGCCGCACACGAAGCAGCACTTCTTTTGGTTTGGTTGTGAAGATCGGTTTTTACGCGGATCCTTATAGTTAGAGCCGTTGCGGTCCTGGTAGTTATATTGACGGTCTGTAAAGTACGCACGCGGTTCTTCCTAATGGTCCGTAGCGTATATATGAGTCTGCTCTTACTCCTTCTAATAGGTAATAATAGACAACTATAGCTTATTAATAAGGTGGCTAAAATTTAAGGGAGGGTCTAAGATTGTAATCCTGTATGCTGGTACGCCCTAGCAAGCTATAACTAGCTTATTATACAGAAAGTCTATAATCCATAAGGCGGGCATAAGTCCGTGTTATAAGTTATGGAGCTTTGTAAGCAGTATCTAAAGGCACTATAGAGTTGTCTTGTTTGTGTTCTTCTGGATAACAGAGAGTAGCGTTATAGCGTTCTATTTGTCTAGGTTTCTGCGGTGGTATCTAGGACCCTTAAAGAAGTTCTATAAGTGGTTGCAAATTTCTTTAAAGGATCTTTCGGATAGCCAGTGGTTATAGTACTGGTCCTAGGCTAATCCCTTTAGTATTATAGGAAAGGCAATTTTATATGTGGTAGGTGGCAGTCTAGATCTTGTACAAATATTGTAAAATATTGTTAGTTTATAGTTAAAGCTTTTAGCTCCGCTATACTTCTGGTCTTTAGAGTATAGCTTAGCTATGGTTATAATCTGCCGTTTGTAGTTTGGGATCTCTATAGGTGGAGTCTAAATTGTAATGGGTGGAATGTAGCTTATAGCAGGTGGAATATAGTTCGTAGTAGATAGAGCTGGTAGTGATCGAGGTGTTTGTTATAAGGGTGTTCCGGATAGTTATAAGGGTGTTCCGGATAGTTATAAGGGTGTTCTGGATAGTTATAAGGGTGTTCCGGATAGTTATATAGGTGTTTAAAAGGGTTTGTATAAACGGAAGACCTGGTTAAGTTAGTTATAAGGGACTCTCTTCTATAGCTATAACGTCTTTATATCCGTAACGTGCTTATAAATCTTGCGGATCTTGTTATTTGACTATTTATGCTGTTCTTCCTCCGTAGCTGTGTTAAGTAGAGTCCTTGGGATTGTTAGACTCTTTGTGTTTTTGGCTATATACACTTCTCTGCCCTAAAGGGTTCTGCGTAAGTCCTAGGTAATCTTAGTTCCAAGGCTATTAAACTCTTGGATTATAAAGTCCCAAAATTCTTCTTGGAAGAGCTCCTATAGGTCCGTATCTATCGCTTCGGATATCTTATAGTCGTACAACTTTGTTCTAGTATAGTCCTATATCTCTTCTTAGGAAGCTCCCTCTAGCTTAATCCTATTCTCCTACTTCTTTATCTTTGTACTCCAGTCTTCTGCGGTTAAGGTACTCGCTATTATGTTCTTGTGCGAGGTAGCGTGTGTAAGGTAAAGGTATTTTTTAGGTAGTGACGTGATTTTTCGGTCCTTTTAACACGATATACAAGGTGGTTAAATTAACAACTCTTCCTTGTAATAATGTTAGCGAAACTGTAGTCCTTATATAATATAGCGTAAGGTGGTTAAATTAACAACTCTTTTTTGCGGTAGTATTAGGCGGGGTACGGTTCCCTTCTTTAACTAAGGTAGGCGGCGGTGCGAGTTTATACGGAGTTATAAGTAACCCGTACGAGCCATAAGCTATTACATATCTCCTGATCTGTACGTCTACTAATTAGTGTTAGTATGCTTTAACCTATTGCAGACCTATAATCATTTTGTTACGGGTATGCTCTTAGGTTTATGGATGTCTATCTCTCTATTCTATATGCGAGGCCTCGCGTACTTATAACACGCGAGGAATACGCACGTAAGGAACGCGTACGCATATACTACCCCTACCCCTAATAGGTTACCAACAGTAATTTATAATAAAATATAGTATTTTATATATAAAAATTAGTTATATATATGTTTTAGTAATTAATAGTTATAAAAACTTCTACTATATAAGTATAAAATCTTTTAAAAAAAACCCTTAAAAGGAGACTATTAATTAACCTATAATAGGTATATATCAAATAGTTTTAGGCTTATGTATATTATTATATAAGTATATATAAGTATTAGAGGTTATAAAACTTGAATATTTTAAATATTCTAAGTAGTTATTTAATTTTTTACTATAATTGCCTAAAAATTATATATATATAAATTATCCTATATATTAATATTTTCCATTAAAAAAAAGACCTAAAAGGCTTCTTATATATTATATCTATAACATATTAAATTTTTAGCCGCATAGCTTATAGGGTTGTTATGTTATAGAGAGTAGTAAAGTAGGAAAATCGTGCGTTAGGTGAGACCGTGCGTTAAGCGATATTTTACGATAAGTCGGCATTACGCGTTTACTCGGCGTGGCAATAATATTCTCAGCAATCGAATTTCTGATCGAAATCTTAGATAGAAAATAACCCCATGAATGGTACCCAATGTAATATCGACAAGTATACTACAGAAACGGCAAGATGAACAGTTTGCGATTACGTATGTCTCGCTTGGCGGATTTAGCGTATTCAAAACTGCATACAATCCTTGGCGTTCGCTTCTCCGCGCAACTCACCCGTTTTTCGCGTACAGCAACGGAGAACTCCACGGATTTACCTACTACCTCGTTTTAAATAGCAAGTGAGGCTATAAATCTGTATGCAGACGCTCCATGCTCACCTTTTTGGGTGTTATAGTGCCACCAAACGCCACTAATGCCAGTTTTCGCTTATATCGTCCTCTAGCATTTAAGGAAGTTAAAACAAGAGCCTCTGCAGCGAATAGCTCATCTATAAAGCAATCTATCTTAGCTACTACAATTAATAAGGACCTGCGCAGTACATCGCAATGTCCAGAATCGTCAATTCTACGTAGGGCCTATGCTTCCAGAGGTCACGCCTACTATATACAGCAGTTGTCCGGCTAACCATAACGTATAAATCCAGTGTTTGGGCTATAGGAGAAACCGAGAAAGGCCCCTCTAAAGCACTCCTTAAACCACTCCAAAAGGTCCAAACAGCTTGCCTCCGGAGCATAATAGGCGGGTATAAGCGAACGGCCACAGCACTGCTTAAGAAGGAAGTTAATATCCCCCCCCTATAATTATATATTAAAGCCGCTGCAATATAAAGGGTGTAAAAGGAGCGCAACTCTAGTGTTATAAAATACATTAAGTTACGCCTAAATAAACTATGGAGGGACCCTAGGGTGCCCTATAAGAGAGCTAACCAACAACCTTAAAGTAGGGAAGACATATTAGAGAAACAGGTAGAAAAAGTAGAAGAAGAATGGTACTATATTAGGGCCTAGGCCCATATAAAGGAGGAAGGGAGACGCGTAAGAGACTAGTAAAGATAATAGCAAGAGAGAGAAAGGAGCTAAAGTAGAGTATAAAAGAGTACTGGGAAACCATCTACCGTAATATAATACTGGTTAGACTAATACTGGAGAGGCATATAGGAGTTAAAGGTACAGAGGCTATCTTAGGCAAGAGAAACCTAGGCCGCAGCATAGTTAACGCTATAGGGGGTAAACACTTAAGGGCTTTAAGAAGGCCTAATAAAGGTAGAAAATATAATAGTAACACTCCTAAGAATAGGAATAATAGGACTAAAAGACTAGCTCTACTAGGTAGGTGTCCTAGTAGGTAGCCTAAGGTATATATATAGCTAGCTAAAACAGACACCAAAACATATAATACTATTATGCCCTTTACGCACTAACCAAGAAGCAATGCTCTTAGTAGCTGGCATAGAGAACTATAATATACTACTCTTAATATAAAAAGGTCTCAAGGCGGTTACCTAGTGGCTTATTAGCTAAAATATACTAGACCAGTTTCGGGTCGCAAAGGAAATAGTAATAAAAGGCAAAGGGGCGAGCACTAGGCGCCCCCTAATAACTCTATAGTAGTAGAGTTAAGTTCGCAATACTAGCGCGTCCGTAGGCTTGTTACGGCAGCAGTGGTTCCTAAAGAGGTCAAAAAGTAAGGTAGTAGAGCACCATAGGTAACTCGCAGGCGCCTCGCAGGCGCTATACAGGCGAGTCCCAAAAGGTAGGGAGATGGATCACGGGGTTTTCTTATATAGAGTTTTCTCCCCACATGTATATAAGGAGTAGTCCGCGTGGGCCCAGTAGGGATCCGAATCGGACGTTTAGCAATAAATTATTATTATTAATAAGGACCTGCTATAGCTTAAATTAGGTCCTAAAATGGCACCTAAGAAGGGTATAAGGCCTTTAAAGTTAATAGTAGCCCACCCGCTTCTAGTAGTAAATATACTAGCTTGCCCAGCGTTAGCCCCAGGTAGGATATTATACTTAAGAACGACTAGTATATTAAGGATATTTAGCAGATAAATAATTATTTTATATATATATAAGGCGATTCGCATATAAATATTAAATAGGCTTACTTAAAGCTTTAAGAAAAGTTATTAAGATTTAAAGATATCTATTAAAATAGAAAAGTAGTAAAGGCGTTAGTTTAATTTAGCTAAAAAGCTAGTGGAAATAATAAAGGAGAGTTTATTATATAATAGCTACTTTTTATCCTTAATAGTAAATAACGTAATTACTTAGTTTATAGCTAAGTTGTGTATAACGGAGCCTTGTAGTAGGTACTACGGTAGACTCGTTAATGGGCTAGGTGTGTAGGTAAATAAGAAGTTAACAATGTAATAGTACAAGACAATAACTAGTGGAGTAGTTACCTAACAGATTAACTCTAATTATATTCTAAGATTTACTATAAGGAAGAGAACTATCTAGGTAGGGACTATGGTCCTTTAAATACACAACTATACTCCTAAGAAATCCTCCTTGTACGTAAGATACGTAGTGTACGTAGTATACGTAAGTACGTTTGCTACGTTTGCTACGTTCGCTATATGCAGGTTATATAACCTTAATTACCATTCCTCGTTACATAGTTCCACAGGTTCTATTCTGGACCATACTCCTACTAACTAACTAGCTTCCTCCAACTCCTCTCTAAGTAGTTATAGCATTGTACTTAAAGCGTCCGTAACACCACCCCCCTCCTCTTAATTTTTATCCTTAAAGATTCCTAATATCTCTAAGTCGTCTACTAGAGGTGTAATATCCGTCTGTTTAATTTGGTTAATATTATTACTTATTATACCTAAAGCATTTTCTTCTTCGCATTCACAACGTTATGCCTATACTGTTGCACTGATCCTTTTAACTGGTATTATAATAGGTCCATATTCTCACTGTTCCGGAAAGGGGTTAGTTTATGTTATAATCGCAACGCCCTCTAGTTGCCAATCTTCTTTCTATTCTAAGTGCACCAAATCTAACGTGCGCTTTGGTTATAATATTTATTTAGTATTTAACGGTAAATGTGCGCGTTCTATTACTCTTAATAGTCTTTAAGTACCCTCATTAATTGCTACAAGGGTCCTAGGTTTAATCTGCCGCTAACTCTCTTAAGTGGGAGCTATTGCAAGCTCGTGCTAACCTCTAACGTTTACGTAATAATAAGGACCGTGCTTGTAAGGAGGAACGCCACCTCTTTAAGGCCCGTCTCTCTACCTCTGCTTATTTGTCTTATCTTAAGAAGGTTTATAAAAAGGTTTATTCTAAGGAGTGGAAACTTATTTAATAGGGTTTAGATAAGCTAGGTAATAAGAAAGTAATATCTCTAAAGAAGGAAACAACTCTAAGTAACGTAGAAGTTGCTCTTCCTGGGTCCCCCTTAAGTAACTTATTCTTTAACAATCCTTCTTTATTAATACTGCCTAACCTATTCTCTTCTAATACTTCTATACCTTTCCCATAGCATTTTCTAGATTACTTAGTAGTTCCTAGGTAGTCTTAGTATAGCCTATCCACTTTACTTTATACCATATTTTATTATCAATGTCCTTATAACTAACGATCTTTAAAACTTACTATTTATCTTCTTCTTAACCTCTATACGTGTCTGCCTTATAAACTAGTAGTTTAATATTCCCGTATACTGGCTTTAGCATCGCGATATGCTATATAGGGTAGATCTTCATTTTCTTTAGTAAGTCTAACTTATACGTGACTTCTAAGATTTTTACTTTAATTGTAAATGGTCCTAGTCTAATATGGTCCAACTTCTTACTTAGTTATCAACTCTTAAATTTTTTATATAGTAGCCACACTTTATCCCCCTCCTTAAGATCTGGTCCCTTAAATCTCCTAGCATTATAGTATCTTTTTATTTTTTCCTGTACTAGTTTTGCTATTTCTTTAAGGTAATTATAAAGATTTATTAACGTCTCTATTCTTTCCTTAGCTATACTACTTGTTTTCTTTACTTACTGTGGCGATAATAATAACCTAGGCTTATAGCCGTAGTTTGCCTTAAAAGGTAATATGCCTATCCCTTCCTGTAGTATTGCGTTATATACAAACTATATAACTAGTAATAACAATACCTAATTGTTCTATACATAATTAATATAATGCCCTAGATACTATTCTAGTGTCTAGTTTAGTCTCTTAGTTTAACCATCTGTTTATGGGTAATATATAGTTAATATCGCTACTTAAACCCCTTGTTCCGCTAAAAATACCTCCTAAAAGGCTGCTATAAATCTTAGATCTCTATCTAATATAATCTTTATTAGTGCTCTGTGTCTTATAAATACTTCCTTAATATAAATTCTTGCTACATCTTCCACTAAGATTTCTTTGGTATATGCTATAAAGTATCCCTACTTTATTAGCTTATCTACTATTACTAAAATCGCATTATAATCTTATCCTGTAATAGGATCTCTTAACTTTAGTAGTTTAATAACAAAGTCCCATAATATAACTTCCCATAGTCTTTTTAGTACTTTAATGGGTTATAGCCCTCCGTATAGCTTATACTTTGTTAGTTTATTCCTTTAACAATCTAGACATTTTTTTATAACTTATCTCGCTAGTCCCCAGATTCCTTAAATAATATACTCCTCTTAAAGTCGTAATACTAAGCCTATAGCTCCATTATGTCCTTATGTCATTCCTTTATAAAACTCTTCCATAAACTCTTTAGCTATTATCTTTGGAATATAAGTTGCTTCTTTGTTCTTTTACTATTCTAATTCTAGATCCTCTGCCTATATATCTTAGATCTTTTATGTCTAATCACTTTCTAGTAATTTATGCTCCTAACTTTCTCTAGTTGCTATAATCTTTAGATAATTATACCTAATTAATCTATCCTAATCCCTTTATAGTAAAGCCCCTAATAGCTTCTTATTATTTTATAGTTTAGCCTTTCTACTTAGAGTATCTGCTCGTATATTATCTATCCCTTTAGTATACTAAATTTTAAAATAATATTCTGCAAGCATTTCCGCCCATTTAACTTGCCTTTAATTTAGCTCTTTTGTTATTAGGAACCCCGTTAGGTTCTTATAATCTATCTTAACTATAAATAGTTTCTCTATACCTTGTAAGAATGCTCTCTATTCCTTAAGTGCTGCAACTATACCTAACAACTCCTTGTTATAGATGTCATAGTTTAACTCTAATGGTGTTATCTTTTAACTATAGTACGCTACTAGATGCCATGTGTCCGGATGCTTCTATAGTAAATATGCTCCTAGTGCGAAGTCTAATGCATCTATTTCTATAACTGTCTCTAACTCTGGTCTGTAGATTTTAAGGATTGGCTCTTAGGTAAACAACTCTTTAAGTTCCTTAAATAACTTCTTTTGTTCGCTTCCCTATATCTATAGTTCCTCTTTCTTTACTAATTAAGTAAATGGCTTAATATTCTTTAACTACTGTACTATAAACCTCCTATAGTAGTTACAAAACCCTAGGAACGATCTTAACTGCGTAATGTTCTCTAGTTCTCGCCAACTCACTATAGCTTTAACTTTCTTTAGGTCTATGCTAATTTTTCCTAGTTTAATAATAAATCTAACAAAATTGGTCTTCCTAGTAAAGAACTCGCATTTCTTAATTACTACTAGCATCTTTTCTTCTTATAGTCTCTTTAAGACCCATTTAACGCGTTCTCTATGTTCTTCCTTACTTATTAAGTAGATAATAATATTATTAAGATATTGTCGGGAACGAGGCATGTTGCCGTCACGTGTTGATGTAGCCCTAGCGTGGTGAGGAACCTTAAGTTCCTCACCCCTTTCCTCATTCCTATTAAAAAAAGAAGAAGAATAACCATCATACTATCTACGAACCGTAGCTACGTGATATCCCCTTGTGTAACCAACACTGATTAGTGGTTAACTTCACTATTATATCACAGAACAGCTAGGTATTATTAAGAAGAGACGAGCCACTATACCAGTGCTACTCGTGCTAGAGGAAGCTGTTTTTTGAGGTCAGAACTGGTCCTAAACCTTAAATAGAACTCTTTTACAAATCTAAGGATTTAAAGGCTAGAACTAGTTCTAAGCCTTTCCAAGATTATAGATTCTTGCGTCTATCACGCAGAATAACATGCTTTATGAGTCTTCGCGATTTAAGGCTAGAACTAGTCCTGAGCCCCATAACCGCAAATACACGTCACAAATGCGTACTAAACGACAATCCCTATACCAATAACACTTCCCTCCCTCCAAAAATATGGCTACGCCTACTTTAAATAACTGGAAAGACTCCTTACTATTAGGGGTAGCTAAGCACGCAAAACTTATCGATGAAGATTGGGACGAATTCGCCTTTAATATAATAACTTGTACCGTAAAACAAGTTAACGGCTTTCTCCTATACCATATTATATTCTACTGAAATAGATGCTATGCCAATTTACAACTATAGGAGTATTTTAGGGAGGATTTTATAGGATGGACTGCTGATACCTAGGCACTTGGCAACGTTAATATTGTTTAGGATTTTTGAGACTTCCTCCGTAGGAATAGGGTATATATTACTAAGAACAGTAACCCAATTGCTAGTAATATTTAGGCCGTTATTACTAGTATAGAAGAACTAATATAGACGGAAGCTAAGATTATATATTAATTATGGAAACCTAAAAACAACCCATATTCTTTAGAAGGCAACTTTAATTTGTATTAAAACCCCCAGAACACTAACCCCCCACCTAAAGCTGCTCTCCCACCTAGAGGTGCCCTCCTACTTAGAGTTGCTCTGCCTCCACCTCCTCCACTCTAGCCAACCGGTAAGCCTTTACTATGAGAAGTCACGAATCTGATAAAGGTATATTTGGACGAAGAAAAGAAGTTTGGAGGAGAACTATATAACATACTTAGAGCAAAACTATAGGTCTTCTATAACTATTGTAATAAGGTTGGAATTTAACGCCACTAGTACCATTACGCTTTCTCTATTATATTAAGGGGACGGGCAGCAACATTCTATTATGACTATATTGTGGGTAAAAACTATAGCTTTAATATAATGCTTTAGCTTACTAGAGCCCACTTTAAGACTAATAAGAATTGCCAACTTTATATATCTAAATGGTAAGAGACTATGTTCTAGAGAGTTATTGCTTCTAACCCAATAAAGACTTGTTTAGAGTGTCTTTAATTACTCTTTAATAAACTCTAGAAAATCTAATATAGCCTTACTAAAACTTACTAAAATAAGAACAGCCTAAGGGACCAGGTTATTTTAGCATGCTATAGCGTTCCTAAGTGCAACTTGGCGCTATACAAACCTATAAATACGTTTAAAGGAGTATATACTGAGCTACGCTCCGCTGTAGGTACTATGATGCAAATATAAAAATCTTAATAGTTTTATACCAAAAACTCTACCCAACTAAGTATTCCTAACTAACATAATTACAACTGGACTAATTAAACATATGGTGGCCGTGGTAGGGAATATGGAAGAGGGTATGATTAACGTTAACTATAAGGCAACTATAGAGGTCCCGGTGGAGGTTCATTTTAAAGTAATTGCCAGAAAAAGTGCTATATTTGTAAGAAGCTAAATTGCTAGTTAACTAGACACTCCCTTAATAAGTGAAAAGAGGCATATAATAAGCTCTGTTAAAGTGTAAGAAACATTAAAAATTGTAAAGTCACTACGGCCTACTTCTAAAGCTTCCTGGTTTAATACGAAGGCGTAGAAGATCTTAAGGGTAAGGTTAATAAGGTTGAACAGCTCCTTATAGATATAGAAATTAAGGACTACTCCCCTAACTAATACTTCACTAAGTATGGTGAGGTAGATGGCATATAAACTGTTACTATTTTTAATGATTAATCTACGCTCCATTCTATTATAAAATTAGATATCTTTAACGAGCCAAAGGAGAGTTCTGTGTTTTCCTTTAATAATAGATACTCGGCGTACGTCTTCTATGGCATTATGCCGGATATAGGAGCTGTAGGAGTATCTATAGTAGGAGAACCTTAAGTTCGAGCTCTTTAGCAGCTTAATAGCTCTATTTAGATTAACTAATTAACGGCAGGCCAATATACGATTTAATTTAGTAAAGGTACTGCGATCTCTTTTGGCACAATTAGGGTCTAAACCCCCTTAGGATACATTACTTTCTATATTGTTCCTATAAATACTCCGTTTCTATTTTACATTAAAGATATAGATAAGTTAGGCGTTAGGCTTAACAACCTTAAGAATGTACTTATTTAGGGAGATAATTAGGTGCCTGTTATGCGCAAGTGGGGTTACCCCTAGTTGCTCCTTTATTAACTAGAAAAGAGTATTGCTTAAAGCCACTTAACTAAGTTAGAATTACGCCAACTGTACTATTATTTTGGCCACCTATCTATTTATTAATTGCTTAGGGTTCTTTAGCAAGTAGGCTATAAAGTTAAGGTTAAGGCAATTAAGCATCTTATAAAGTACTACTATTACTGCCAAATGAACCAGAAGTCCCCTAGCCGATTTAAGTTCACCCTTAAAGATAACTACGACTTTAACTTCTATATTATCGTCGACGTTATATATCTTAGTGGCAAGCTAGTACTCTAAGTTATTAACTTCTTAACCTCCTTCCAAGCCGCACGATTCTTAAAGGATATATCAGCTAGGAACGCATAGGATACCCTTTAGTTATGCTAGATTAATGTCTACCTAGGACCCCCTAATTAAATCGTCTATAACGCAGAAAAGAACTTTTTATCTATAGAGTTTTAATAATAGATAAAGGCAATGGCAATTAAGGTTAAGGAAGTCCCTATTAAAGCACATAATAGTATTAGAAAAGTGGAGTGATATTATATACTATTACGCCGCGCATATAAGATTATCTCTTTAGAATTAGAGGACGCTAGTAAAGAACTTACCTTATAAATAGCTGTTAAAGCTGTTAACAATTCTGCTGGCCTAGATGGACTTATACCTATATTGCTAGTCTTTGGCGCCTACCCTTAAATAACTAACAATTCTCTACCATCTCCCTCTATTGTGTAATGAGCTAAGGCTATTCGCAAGGTAATGAAGGAGATATAACATCTCTACGCTATATGCCAAGTTAATGACGTACTAGGAATAAGAAATGGCCTAAACACCTTAACTACGCTTGATCTGCCACTCTAGTCTAAGGTACGCATATGGCGTAAAAAGGGAGGATAGTTAGGCCTATATCAACTCATTGCAATTAATGGCTAGACTTGCACTATTTAGATACCTTACGGACCCACTTAATTCCATTTAACTGTTATTAAGCCTTACTATAAAGATAACAGTTCTAAGCCTTTATAGGATGCCCTAGAAGATGCCCTAAAGGAGAACTATAATTAACGTGCTCTAGAAGGCGACTACAATCCTAATACAATATTAGTAGATGCGCTATAACCACGACGCAGTAGAGGTCGCCTAAAGGGATTACGAAATCGCCAACATCTTATTAATTTTAAAGAGCAATTTATTGCCGCCATTAAAAATAGAGTTGAGTTATTAATGGCCTTTATAACAGCTAAGGAGAAGGATGACTTTGAACTCGCAAAACAGCTCTAAAAGGAAGGTCATATTATAACTCTAGGAGCTCCTTTTTAAGTATCTGATAAGTAGGAGATTAAGGGTCTTATTATAAGAGGAGTCTTTAAATTTAAGAAGTATAACCCTACTAAGTTTGATAGAGTTTGTATCTTCAAGTTAAGAATGGTTAATAAAATTAAGGGTAAAGCTACTAACGCCCTATTTAAGAAATTAAGGCTTATTATCCAAGGCTATAACGATAATGGTAAGGAGGTAATTTTTATGTAGTCTTCTATAATTTAACGAGCTAGTTAGCGAGTTATTATTGCGCTAGCTCCCTCCTTAATAAAGAATAGAATGGCGGTTTATTTGCGAGATATTACTTAAGCCTATACCTAATCAGAGACGTACCTTTAGCGCTTGATATTGGCATACCTTCTAAAGCAAATTCGCCACTAGTATCCTGAAGATACGATTATAGTTATGCTTAAGCCATTATATAGGATCGCAGAGGTAGGAACTTACTAGTGGGCTACCTATAGCAAGCACTATAAAGAGAAGCTTTTAATAACTACTTCTATATTTAATCCCTGCTTTCTTATCACAACTATAGGAACTCCATTTGGAATTGTTGGCATGTAAACTAATGATATAATTATTTTAGGAGACGACTAATTCTTAGCTCTTAAAGAAGATGAGCTAGTGAAGGTAAATCTTATAGCAAAGCTAAAGGAAAAGCTTAGTTTAACAATACTATTACTCTTTAATAGATATATCCTCTCCCTAAATAAGGATTCTATTGCTCTACGCCAGAAGGGTTAAGGCAAGAAGATTAACGTTATTAATGCTAATTCTCTAAAGCAAGGATATGTGGAGCAACGTGCTCGCGGAGCTTATATTGCTTCTATCTATCAACCCAAGGCTTTATTTGATCTCTCTGTTGCCGCCCAACACTAGGAACCAACTAAGGATGACGTTCTTGCCCTAAATAAATGCCTTTTCTGGCAAATGAACCATCTTAACTGGGGCCTATACTACGTGCCTATTAATCTTCCCACTGCTAAGCTCTTTGTATTTGTTAATAGATCGTTTATAAATAACAAAGATTTTAGCTCCCAGCTAGGATATAAGATTATTATCGTAAACGAGTTTACTAGAGAGAATGACTTTATAATCTATAGCAACCTTATCTATTGGAGCTTAACTAAGAGCAAGCGCGTTACCCGAAGTGTTTTAGTGTTAGAGATATATGGAATGGTTGGCGGAGTTAATATAGTAATTGCAATTGGAACTACCCTAAAGATGATTATAGATTAACTCGAACTTCCTATTATCCCTACAATTATATGCACCGACTTATATTCCCTCTATAAGTGTTTAGTTAAGCTTGGTACCACAAAGGAGAAGCGCCTTATGATTAATATTATAGCACTTTGGCAATCCTATAAGCGTTAAAAACTCTTTAAGATTTAATGGATTAATGGCCAAGATAACCCAGTAGATGCGATAATAAAGGCGAACCCAAACAAGGCACTAAAGACGTTTATTAATATAAATACTCTGCGTGTATAAGTTAAAGGTTGGGTTAAAAGGGAGTAGGAGTATAATATTCTATAGACCCTAACTTAAACCAGCTAATTAGGATTTTCTATCCCCGGGATGGAAAATCGCTATTGGCTCGCTTACTACTAGCGCCTTGGCGGCCTACCCGTCTTTGCATTATCCGCCAAATTCTACTAACTGCTGTATTGTCGCATATTGTCGCATATTGTTTGGTATTGTTATATACTATCTGGTATTGTTGCATCCTGTCTGTTTGTATATATGTAGATAGCAACTATAAAAAGAAGAGTTGCCAGTGTCGGGAATGAGGCATGTTGCCATTACGTGTTGATGTGGCCCTAGCGTAGTGAGGAACCTTAAGTTCCTTACCCCTTTCCTCATTCCTATTAAAAAAAGAAGAAGAATAACCATTATACTATCTACGAACCGTAGCTACGTGATATCCCCTTATGTAACCAACAGATATGCTATAATAAATTTATCTAGGTGTTCTCCTAATATACTATTAATTCTTTTCTAAAATATTACTAGTGTATTTATAAGCCCGAACTGTATAACTAATGGCTTATATAGTCCTTCCTTTAACCTAAAGGCTGCCTTCTATTCGTCGCCCTCCTTAATTCTAATTTAATAGTATGCCTACCTTAAATCTATCTTTATAAAGATCTTTATATTGCCTATCCTATCTTAGATTTTGCTAATTAAGGGTAAAGGATACCTATCCTTTCTGGTAATGCTATTTAACTATCTGTAGTTAATGCACATCTTAAGTTTTCTATTTTTCTTTGGGATAAATAGTACTGGATATCCTACTGATAACTATAATGGTCTAATATATCCCTTTTATAAGTTTTCCTGAATAAACTCCTTAAGTGCTACTAACTTGGTTTTAGTAAGCTTGTAGATTAGAAAGAACTTTAGACTTATTCCTAGTTCTAACTCTATTTTATAATCCTATACTATATACTCTAATAGCTTTTCACTTTCTAATAACCATAACTTTTTACTATACTTGTGATATCTCTTTAGTATATAACTTAAGCCTCGCTTAGTCTCTTTATATATTGCTCTAACTTAGTACTATACTAACTTGGTTTGCTGCCATATTTTATATTATTAAGTGTCTCTAATATTAACCTAATCTATAACCTAATTAATCTTTAGATTATATTTCTATAACTAAGGCATTCTTAGTATTGCCTTATCCTTCCCTAATAGTAGGATATTAAAAGACATTTTAACTTGTCTTCCTTTAATAGTTAACTAAATAGGTTCTGTTTTAAGATTGATAATACCTCCTTTATAGGCTATTTAATCTCCTAAAATTGTTATAAGTGGATATAGGTATTCCTTTTATCTATATAGTAACCCTATCCTTTCTACTACTGCTAGTAATATATGGTTCCTTATTGCTCTACTATCTACTAATGCTTTAAACTGCTAATCTTGCTATTTAACTTATAAGTTTAAGTGTTGTCCTTTAATTCCTTTAAGGGTCTAAAGCTCTACTACTAGTTCCCTCTGGTCCTATAGGCCTCCCCTTTTCCTAACTATTGGCTACTAGATCCTGTTTATACTTAGTCCTTTTTAGGCTAATACTTAGTTCTTTTCTTTTTCTCTATATGCTATAAACAAGTATTTTCTAGACAATTCCACTATTGTTATCCATTTAGGCATTCTTCCGTAAGGAATTTTCCTAATTAAAGTATTAGGTTCCCTTAACTCTATACTTCTACTAGGTGCCATCTATATATATACTTAGTATCTTTAAACCATCCTTTGTCTAGTGCCTAATATATCCTTATTAGGTATTTCCGGTTTTTGTTCTTTAGTGCTTAATATATTATTATTATTATTTATTGCTTAACGTCCGATTCGGATCCCTGTTGGGCCTACGCGGACTACTCCTTATATATATATGGGGAGAAAACTCTATTTGAGAAAACCCCGTGATCCGTCTCCCCGCCTTTTAGGGCTCGCTTGCGAGTCGCCTACGAGTCACCAGTGGTGCTCTACTACCTTACTTTTTAACCTCCTTGGGAACCACTGCTGCCGTAACAAACCTACGGACGCGCTAGTATTACACACTGTACTCTACTCCTGTAGAGTTATTAGGGGGCG
>Ga0307507_10003156_pt1 | contig 32749 bp, 10 predicted proteins | sample 7_EM_MG_FD_207223 | JGI IMG/M metagenome (GOLD analysis project Ga0307507, IMG submission 207223) | Populus trichocarpa ectomycorrhiza microbial communities from riparian zone in the Pacific Northwest, United States - 7_EM | ecosystem: Host-associated > Plants > Roots > Unclassified | place... | reverse complement strand
TCATCTTTTTTTTAATTAACCCCCCCCCCCCCCCCCCCCCCACAGCCTACTACTTTACTACACGGTGCCGACGCCTGTAAACTATTAACTACCTCTACTACCTCCGACGCCTATAATCTAGCCTATAGCTATAGCTACAACACCTAGAATATAAATACCTACCCCTATAACACCCTAACTAGCTATTATATCTATACCCTAGCAAACTGCACTAACTGCTACCTAATAGCAAGCTGCACCTACCTCTACCTAGGATTAACTACTTACCCTCCTTACTTAACTCCTATAGACGCAGAATTAGCAATTATTGCCTATAGCAACTGCCTTTACCCTCCCTTTAGTAACCGCTCCTATTCCACCTAGTACCCCTCCTGCCTAGTATCTTTACCCTGGTACTGCTAATACCGACCCTGCTATGCACCTGCCTATGTATAGCAAAGAGGCAGCTACTATTGCCAAGATCTACACGGACGACCAGAAGTACGATGGAGTGAGTAATAGCTTTAACTTTAAGTTAACTATCTTCTATAATATTTGTAAAAGAGCTAGTCTACCTCCTAAAGGCTATATAACTGCATTCCCAACTATGCTAAAGGGACTTGCTTAGGATCACTACTACAATAGCAGCCTTTTAACTAGATTATTTACTGAGGTATGTAACTATATGCGTTACTTCTTTAAAGGACTAGAGTACTATTAAAGAAACCTTACTAAATAGAACGCTACTGACTTCTAAGGAATTATTAATGAGAACCCTAATAAGCAAATCTATTAGAGTTTCCAACTACTCCTTAATAAGCTCTTAAAACATCGCCATAGATTACACCTAGAGTTTTATACAGACCTCTTCCTTATAAATAAGCTAGTCACTGCTTGCCAAGGAGTACTAGTATGCCGTATTGCTATTTCCAACCCTTCTAAAGACCTCTCCTAGTTAATTAGCAAGTTACAATCTTCCATAGTTATATAGGAGAAGGAACACCCTTCCTAGGCCCTAATAAGACCGTCTTAAGGAGCCTACTTTACGGATCGCATATACCGCCGTAATATCCGTAATAACTGTAACCGAACCCGCTCCTATAAACAAAACACCGTCAGATCCCTAAAGGCCAAGTGCTACGTTTGCTAAAAGGAGAGCTGCCGCTTATAGAAATACATAGAGGAGGAGCGGAACCGTTTTAGAAATGAGTATAAAAGACGTTTTAACAATAACAAGGGCCATAACGGTAACTTTAAAGAACGCTTTAGACAATACACTATCTACTATAAAGGAGACGATAACAATAAGTGTAATAAGACTTTTAAAGCTCTTGTGCTAGACATAGATGCTGATAAAAACACTAATAATAATAACAGCAAGGAAGAATTAGAAGACCCTAACGGCTACTACCTTATATTATTTGGGACTCTCACTATAGATAAAGCAACCTCTATAAGCGTAGAACTAGCTAATAAGGCTTACACTTACTTATTTACTGCAACCTCTATAGAACCTACTACGGAAACTAACCCGTTTAACTATAATACAACAACCGCTGCTTCACGCTATACTTCCACAGTATTTATAGGAATTATAATTAATACCAATGCGTTAAAGAAGTCTATAGCCGGTTATAAATAATTCTAGGCACTATAGAACGCGGACTAATCTATAAGACTTAACACCTTAACTAAAGGACAAGTTAACGTGCAGTTCGGCATTAGAATTGCTACCTCTATTAGAACTGCGGATATTGTTACCCCTATAGGCAAGATACAGTTTTATATTATCTATATAGATACCCCCTTCTTGCTCTATTTAGCGGATATAGACAGACTCTAAATCTACTATAACAACCTTAAAAACGTTGTTATTACTTATACCAAAAAAGTACTAGTAGTGCGACGGTTTAGCTACCTATTTCTCCTATAGAGCTTATTACTATAGTTATATTTATCTGAATCCTTTAACGCGAACCCCTACTACTTAATAGATATAGAGCTACGGCGCCTATATTGCCGATTTAGATATCCCTTAGTTAAGAAATTGCAAAAGCTACTCTACTATACTGGCTATAAAACTAACAGAATAGCTATTAAGCAACTAACTAAGTTCTGCTACTACTATTAGAAGTTTAGAAAATTACTAAGCAGATTCCGCTTCACCCTATAAGACAACATTAATTTTAACTACAATATTATTGTCGATATTATATACATTAGCGGATCACCCCTCCTATATATTATTAATAAAGGAACGCGATTTTAAGCCAGTAGATAGCTATAAGACATCAGCGCTAAACACATATAGGATGTTCTACGGATATACTAAATTAATATTTACCTAGGGCCACCAGACCTAATTACCCACGACGCTAGAAAGAACTTTATTAGTAAGAAATTTAAGCAATACGCCACTATTATAGGAATTAGTATAAAGGGAGTACTAGTCAAAGCACATAACTCTATTAGAATGGTAGAGCGCTACTATAGTCTATTACGGCAAGCCTACCAGATTATTATAACTGAAATCCCCAATATTAATAAGGAGATGGGACTTTAAATAGCGTTTAAAGCAATTAACGATTTAGCTAGCCCTAAAGGACTAGTTCCTATACTTCTAGTCTTTAAAGCCTACCCCCAAATGGTTAAATCCAATATACTATCCCCCACCGTTATATAACGCGCTGCCGCAATTAAAAAGGCTATGGCAGAGATATAGAAGCTACAAGCTAAACAACAGATCGCTAATGCGCTAAATATGCGAAACGGACCCAATGCTAATGCGATTTATAATCTCCCACTAAACTTACCCGTTTTGGTCTAGAGAGAAGGAAACACTAGCCAAAGCGGCTATTAGGATAGGCCATTTACCTTACTTACTATTAAGGGTAAAATATGCACTGTTAAGCTATTTAGCAGACCTATAGCCTTCCAATCTACGGTCGTAAAACTCTACCTTTAAGTAACTAAATCGCAGGAGCAAATTGTTGGACTAGAATTGCTACCTAAACCTCTACTTGGGTCAGCCCTTTTTAAGACTGTTTTAGAGAGACCTACTAAAGCTTAGCAACAACCCCTGAAATAAGGCAGAGGACGCCCTCGCAAATACCCTCTACTTACGGCTATAACTAATATCACCATCTACCTACAGGATGACAGTTAATTTAGTACCCAATTTAGCGCCTTCCAATAGAAGGAGCTTACTGGTCTACTTAAGAAGGGAGTTTTCGAGATTGTAAGACTTACGGATATACCATAAGGCGTATAACTCTTTAACTCGCGATTTATTGATGAGATTAAGAATAAGGGAACTAATAAAGCCTTTAAGAAATCCTAACTAGTTGTATAAGCTTAGAACAACTTAGAAAAGGAACTGGTTCTTACCTAATTACTAACCATTTAACGAGTTAGCTAACAACTAATTCTCTATATTGCTGCCATGAAGCTTCTATAGGCACGACTTTACCTCTAAGATATTTTATAGGCCTATATACATTTAACCAACCAATTAGGATTTTCTATGCCCGGTATAGAAAATCGCTATTGGCTCGCTTACCACTAGCGCCTTGGCGGCCCTCGCAATATATTAACCTGCTACCCCTAACAACTTTTCTTCTTCTTCTCTTCCTTAGCGTAGTATCTCCGTAATATAGTATTTTACAGGCTTTGGTTTAGAGACGTTTGTATAAGCCGTAATATGGGTTATATAATTACAGACCTATAAAAGGAGCGTGGAAGCTATTGCGTATACGCTACAAATAGTCTAGAAGTAAACTTAACTTTAGAGTATAGATTAGCCTTCTTTTTAGAGTTGCTCCAGTGTTGGAATATTAGTTATGTAACGTGGTCACGAGACTATAAAGTAAGGCTAGTTAACTTAACCTTGGAGCAACCCCTTACTTTTAGACAATTAATAACTACTAACTTTAACACCGCATACGTATCGCAATATAGTGATATTTGTGCACGTTAATAAAGCGAGTATACCGACACCATCTTATCCAGTTATTATGTAGAATTATTCTTTCTACTAGATTTTAAACTCCCTTATATAACTAGCCAAATTTGTTAGCGACTCAGTCAATCGAGGCACGAGCACGGCATGAGGGACGCGCAAGCCTGTACAATTGGTAGTCTATAAACGAGGATCCAAAGCTAGAGAAAGGAAGGGAGAAGAATAGCAGCGCTGTGCGAAGTTTTATGCGGTCCTCTAGTTACGTGGACTTACGTGACTTGGTGTCTACCATAACGTCTACCATAATCCACCGTTTTCCACTAGCGCCGTAACATTACCCCCCCCTCCAAAAAAGCCTGCCCTCAGGCTTTGTATATCCGTATCATGTCCATGGGGTGTTCTTATCTATATGCTTAATAGGTAGCTTATTATCTTCGCTATACTAGCACTCCATCTACTTATCTAGATACTTCAGGGGTCCTGGCTTGTTAGGGTATTAGTTATAGAATTTTTTAAGCTTCTAGGGGCAACCTATAAAGTTCTAGGCGGGGTACCAGGTTAGGTCTAGATCGTAGCCTTTTTATTAGACACGGTATTTTAGCGTTCCTCGTACTAGTTTATAGGCTAGTATTTCATTAACTTCCCATTCGTCGTCGCCATTAACTTAAATTGGTAGTGGAGGCTCATTCTTTTGTTCAGGTAGTGGGTTATTTGTAGCTTTCCATAGCTTATCTAGTAAGAAAACAGGGTGGACTTTAATTAAGTCTGGGAGTTTAACCTTATATAAGTTGCCTTCTTTATTAAGGATCTTATATGGTCCTGCCATCTTATAGTCTAGCTTATAGCTAGGCCATTCTGTCTTCTAGTTCTTTGTTATAACCTAGACCTTATCGCCTACAGTAAAGTTAGGCTTGCGCCTGTGCTTATTTGCCTACTATTCTATTGATTTCTAGGCCTTCTCTAGGTTCTTATAGGCTACTATCTATGCTTCTTCTAAGCGTCTAGCATACTGCTGTGCTTCCTTATAAGATAGTTTTTCGCGCACAGTCTGTGGTCCTTTTGGTCTCTTCCAGTCAAAGCTTGTACGGGGTAAGTATCCCATTTCTAGCTAAATAGGTGCAAACCCTATAGAGTTATAGGGTAGGGTTGCCTGGGCGTAGTCTATTATAGGTAATAGTCCGCTCTAGTTGTCTTAAAAGTAGTTAACAAAGGGCCGGAGTCTCTGGTCTAAGTACTAATTTATAATCTCCGTCTGACTGTCTGTCTAGGGGTGGTATGCTGTAGAGAGCTTTAGCCTAATACCTAGGATCCGGATAAACTCGTTCTAGAAGGCTAATATAAACTGCGGCCTGTGGTTGGATACGATAGTATCTAGTAGTCCATAAATTTGGTAAATATAGTGGATATACAGTTAGGCCGCCTCTTTAGCATTAATATTCTTATAATAGGGGATTAAGAACAGGCGCTTGCTAAAGCGGTTAACTAGAATTATAACCATATTATATCCGCCGCGGTCTGTAGGTAACTTATAGAAGTCTATAAAGATATGCTGCTAGGGGCGTTCTAGTATTGGAAGTGGCTTTAATAGCCCTAGGGTCTTATCTTGTGGAATTATAAACCTATGGCAGTTGTTGCAGTTCTGTACATAGCAGTTAATATCTATAACCATTCCGGGCCAGTAGTAGCGGTCGCCAATAATTCTATAGGTCTTATTTTTTCTAGGGTGGGCTGTAGAGACCTGAGTATATGCTTTAGTAATAAGCTAAGTCCGTAAATTCTGTTCCTCTACCACCACCAGCCGTTCCTGGTGCTTAAGTAGTCCATTTTTAAGGGACTATAGGCTAGTAGCATCCTTTACCTTTTCGCGGCACTCCTGTAGAGAAGGGGCCGTACGGTTTGCCTATAGCAGTTTATTAATAAGGTTAAGTTCCGTGGAGTTAACGGGGTATATCTTAGCGTTTAAAGGGTCCGTATTTAGTTCTGCTTATATCTAGGGGTTAAGGTGCTCTAGTTATAGTAGTGCCTAGGTCTATAATAAGATCTTTATAGCCGCCTAGTTATCTAGGTCCTGTTTACGCCTTATAAGAGCATCCGCACGGTTTATAGCGCCTGGTCTATATATAATTAAGAAGTTAAACTAAGATAGGATATCCGCCTAGCGTGCCTAGCGGGCTGTAAGGGCCTTAGTTGTTATAAAGTATTCTAGGGCCTTATAATCCGAAACTACCTTAATGGGCTTAGGGGTCCCCTCTAGCTATACACGCCAGTGCTAAAAGCTAGAGATAATAGCCAGCATTTCTTTGTTATGGATATAGTAGTTCAGCTTAGCATCTATTATAGTCTTTAAATAGTATATAATAGGGTGCCATTCTCCGTCCAGTTGCTTTTGGGAAAAAATACTAGCTATTGCACTGTCTAAGGCATTAGTTTTTAGCATTAAGGGCCGTTTTGGGTTAAAGTAGGTAAGTAGGGGAGCCGATACTAGCCGCTTTTTAAGCTTATTAAAGGCCTGCATATATATAGCGTTAAAGTGGAATGGCTGGTCTTTCCTAGTAAGGTGGTTAAGAGGCCGGGCGATCCTGCTGTAGTTCTTAATAAAGTGTTAGTAGAAGTTACAGAAACCTAAAAATAATTATACCCCCTTTATGGTCCGTGGGGGTGTCTACTAGTTAATTACAGCTGTTTTCTCTAGGTTGGCCTTAATTCCATTTATACTAATAATAAAACCTAGGTACTTTATATGCTTAACACTAAATTCTAACTTCTTAATATCGGCCTGGAGACCAGCCTTGTGGAGCCGTTGTAGGACTTTATGGACGTGCTCCTTATATTCCAGCTTATTCTTAGAGTAAATCATAATGTTATCTAGGTAGGCCGTATAGAAGTTGTTAAGGTAGTTAAAGAGTATATTATTTATGTACCGCTGGTACGTAGCTGGTCCGTTAGTTAGTCCAAAAGGGAGTACCTTGTATTTATACGTTCCGTAATAGGTTTAAAATATAGTAAGCTCTTTAGACCTAGGGTTTATCCTAATTTGGTAGAAGGCCTGGCGGATATTAAGCTTTATAAAGACCCTAGCTTTACTTATTTGGGCAAGAGTCTTATTAAGTAAGGGTAGCAGACAGCGGTCCTTGCGGGTTATATTATTTAGCTTATAGTAGTTAATGCAAAAGCGCAGTCCTCCATTTGGTTTTTTAGTAAAGAGAATAGGTAAGTTAAAAGGGGCTTGGCTAGGCTTAATAAAGCCCTTATTAAGGTTGTTAATAAGGTACTGCTTTATAGCCTATAATTTAGCGATAGACTGTGGGTAGAGAGAGCTAAAGCTAAGGGTGCTTTCCTTGCCTTAATCGATCTTGATCTTGTAGTTATACGGTTAGTAAGGCGGAAGTATATCCGACGCTGCCTTGGAGAATATGTCCTTGAATTTCTAGTGTTAATTAGGCAGTTTTTGTTCTACTAGTTCCTTATTTATAAGCTTACTTTCTTGTCCACTAAGCTTACTTTCCTTTTCCTTAAGCATTTAATTAATTTTATACAGGCTAGTTATAAAGGTAACGGTATTAGGCTGAACCAAGTTCTAGTAGAATTCTACAGCGCCAATATAGCAGATATCGACTAGTGGGAGGTCTATAGGTTTCTTTATAGATGCTTATTAGGCCGTATCTTGCGGTATAGGGTGTATAGTCTTCCTTAGCTTATATTCCATTTTCTATAAGTTATCCTTCCTATCTATTAGCTTAGTATGGCGTCCAATATCCCTGGTTTTCCTTTAGGACTGCATAAGGCCTAGGTTCTCTATAGGGGGCTTAGCTAGGTTACTACTAACTTCCTAGGTCTCTAGTGCGGATGGCGTAATATATATAGTTTAGGGGCGGCGTAGTATACAGATCCGTTAAGGATTAAGATGTACATCCTTCTTAAAGGCCTGGTCTCTACGCATAGCATCGGCCTGGTAAATAGTATTAATCTAGAGCCGTATAAGGTTTTCCATTATAATGCTAATTTCTTTTATAAAGGAAGGGGTTAGGGGTAGGGTTTTAGGCTAGATAAGCCGTTTATTCCGTATATTAAGCTATAAGCCTAAATAGGCTAGCCATTTTCTCCCTATAATTATATCGTGGCTCCTAAGGTCTGTAATAAGAAAGGGGACGTTATACTGCCTTTGTCTATTAATACAGAGGTGAATCTATAAGATAGTTATAATAGGTAGCCCTATTCGTCCATTATACCCATAAATAGGAATTGGTTTAGGCAGTTCTTTAAGGGGTGCATTTAAAAAGTTAGCCAGTTTTACAGCACACTGGGTGTCTATTAAGGTAAAGGTATTTGCTCCAGAGTTAGCTAAAGCAGAGGTTAAAACTTAATATCTATTGCGGAATAAGGTATAAGGGATAGTGCAGCTTCTTCCACTAACTAGCCAATCTAGATTAATATATAACATGTTAATCCCTTTTAACCCTAGAGAGGAGTCTTTCTTTAGGGTTCCTCTTTTTTTGACTCCATACTATCCTCCTAAATTAATAAAACCTTGCCCGTTTTTGCCTTTATCTGGCAATCCTTTATAAAGTGGTTTTTCTAGCCGTATAAGAAGCAAGCTCCTTAATTACTAAGGGCCTATTTACAGGGGTTGTTGTATGTGGGCTAAGTATGCGCTAGACCCGTAGTAGGACTAGCTACATAGCTAGCTGCTGAATTAACAGTAGGCTATACAGCTGGTGCTATAGGAGTTACAGATCGTGCTAGGGTGTTATGGGCCGTTTATAAAGTGCTTATAGTCTGGTTTAAAGAGTTTCTAGCTTTATACCACTTAGATTATACCTTAATTTAATAGAGGCCTTAATTAATAGCTAGGCAGTAGTCCGTAAGTACCTTTAGCGTTTATATAGTAGTAAAAACTAGCAGTACGGCGCGCTGTAGGTCTAGGGTAAGCTTGTTAAAGAGGTCTAGCATTAGGTCTTTATAGGGAATTTAGGCTTAGCCAGCTAGGTATAGAAAGTAGGTCTAGAAGGCTAAAAAGGTCTCTATTATCTTTATATTAAGAGCTTTGTAATTAAGGCGGGCGTTCTATATCTTAAAGGGGTCCTTATAAATGGAAGATAGGTAGTTAACCATCTCTTCTTTAGAGAGGAAGGGGTCTGCCAAGTCCTAGGCGTATCACGGACGTAAATACGTCTATGCGTCCCTACCAGTACGGCCAAAGACGTAGGCCATTTTAGCTTAGGTAGTAGGGAAGTAGTCCGTATTAACTTTAAGCTTATCTTATAGTTAAAGCTTCCAATTATTAAATGTAGGGTTAGTTCCGTCTGTAAGTAATAGGGGGTCTATAACCTTTGCAGACCGCGATAATGCTGATACTATATATTAGGCTAGGGTCTTAAGGACCGTAGTAAGTCTCTAGGTGTTTAATAACTCCTTGCTAAGTATAGGGGTGTCTCTAGTTTTAAGCAGCTCTTAAAGCCGTTTAATTTTAGCATTAGCTACTGCGAGCTCTTTCTAGGGTGTTAAAACGGCGACTGTTTCACCATTAGAGGTATTTGCGGGTCCTACAGCAGCTTTGCTGGCTGCTGTATTTCTTAGCATGGTAGTAGGGGTATTAGGTAATTTCCAGTATTTGTTTATTTTCTAGGGGTTTTAGTCTATGCGTGTCCTATTCTTAGGTTTCGCGTTCTGTTTATATTCTTTTGGTTTTTAGGGGTTTGTCCTATCCTTATAGTCCTAGTAATGTCCTTAGGGTCCTATTCTGTATCCTTTATAGATATATTTGAGTTCCTTCTTAGGAAGAAAGAGTAGTTAAGCTTTGGATAATATTAGTAACTTAGTTAATTAAGGTATAAGCACAGCATGAGGGACGCGCAAGCCTGTATAATTGGTAGTCTATAAACAAGGATCCAAAGCTAGAGAAAGGAAGGAAGAAGAATAGCAGCGCCGTGCGAAGTTTTATGCGGTCCTCTAGTCACGTGGACTTACGTGACTCGGCGTCTACCATAACGTCTACCATAATCCACCATTTTCCACCAGCGCCGTAACAAAATTGCGGATATATATAATAATATTATAAAGCTTTCTAAGCGGTCCTATAGCCTAAAAAGCTACCCTTTATTTAGCTTTACCTTCTACTTTCCCTTTTTCTTTTTATTTAGGTTAACGATAATTATACACCCCCTAAATAATATGCGTACACCTCCCAATTAATACGCATATACCCCCTACCTTATTTAGTTTAGACACTTCCTTATTAAGTTAAATATTTCCTTATTAAGTTAAATATTTCCTTATTAAGTTAAATATTTCCTTATTAAGTTAAATATTTCCTTATTAAGTTAAATATTTCCTTATTAAGTTAAATATTTCCTTATTAAGTTAGAATATTATATACGTTTAACTTATTTGCGTCTATATTGCGAAAATTAAAGTATAAGCCTATTATATAGCTAGTATTTTATTTAAATACTAAGGGCTCTCTATAAGTAGATCTGTTAATATAATTAGTAATTATAGAGCTAGTTATAGAGTTAATTACCTAACTACTATAACGCTCTATAATTATAGGCCCTTAAATATAAAGTAGAGGTATTAATTTAGGTCCTACTAGGCGCGTAGGCGTAAAGCAGGTGGTAGCACCTAAATTAGTTTATATAATGCTTTACAAAGCACTATATAATCTAATTAATTAACTTAGTTGCGATTTAAATTTAGACTCTACTACTTATCCTATACGCTATTAAGGCGTCTAATATATATGGCTCGTACGCGAATATTAAAATATAAATTAGTCTCTATAGAATCTATATAGCTTTATACTACTTTATAAAGAAGGCCCTTATGTAACGTGTCCCGCCCTTACGTCGCCAAACAGGCCAAAAGACATGGAGTGCTTACAAACTTGTCGCAAGCGCGGCGGGATCCAATATATATACTCTTATACCTTACTAGTAGGAACACCTTAATCTAATTATAATTAACTTAAGTTAAGGTGTTTCTACTAGCAAGGGCCTTCTTTATAAAGCGGTATAAAGTTGTATAGATTCTATAGAGACTAATTTATATTTTAATATTCGCGCACGAGCCATATATATTGGACGCCTTGACAGCGTATAGGATACTATAACTAAAATTAAGACTTAATTGTGATGTTGTATATATAACGCGCACTTTGATTTTCGTAATATAGGCGCAAATAAGTTAAACGCACGTAATATTCTAACTTAATAAGGAAACATCTAACTTAATAAGGAAGCGTCTAAACTAAATAAGGTAGAGGGTGTATGCGTATTAATTAGGGGGTGTACACATATTATTTAGGGGTGTATAATTATCGTTGACCTAAAGAAATCGTTGGCTAAGATTATCGTATATAGCAATTAATATTTTATTAATTCTAGCGATAAGCGATAAGCCAGAGAGTCTTTTTAGGAGCTTATTGTATAATCTTATAGGAAAGAGCGCAACTAGGAGCTAAAAATATTAAAAGAGTGGAGTGTTTAAAACATTAAAAATAGAATAGTATTACAAATAATAAGCTTAGGGTGGCTTAGCTTTTCAATTATTAATAAAATTATTAATATTAATTAATATTAACTAATCAGTATTAATATTGATTAAAGCGTTATTAACTTATTAACATGGAGATACTGTTACGGACGCTTTAAGTACGATGTTACAACTACTTAGAGAGGAGTCAGCGGAAGCTAGTTGGTTAATACAGGTACGGTCTAGGATAGATCTGGTAGAACTATGTAACGAGGAATAGTAACCGAGGTTATGTGGTGTTAAATATATTAACTATATTAAACGGAAGGGACGTTACGTTTAATATAGACAACACGTACCTTACATACAAGAGAGGATTTCTTAGGAGTATAGTTGTGTATTTAAAGGACCTCAGTCCCTACTGTAGAAAGTTCTCTCCTTATAGTGAATTTTAAAATATAATTGGAGTTAATCTGTTAGGCAACCACTCCACCAGTTATTATTACGTTGTTGTTTTATTATACCTATATACCCAGCCTAATAACAGAACCCACTATAGTCTAAGCTATAAGGTTCCGTTACATATTCACTACTAAGGTTACGGTATTAGAACAAACTCGAATAACATGCTACCACAAGCAGCACCAGTTATAATAGCGTCAACAGCAGCCACAACCTCAGGGCCAGGTAATACCAGTATAGACGAAGGGGATTCTCAAGTAGTTACACAAGGTTAGTTATAGGAAATAGTTAATCACTTATAAGACAATAATAGGATACTTAAAGAGCGTATTAATAGAATTGGAGTAGTAAAGATTAAGTTACCTTTAATTAAACAATTCTTAGGGGAGAAGTCAAAGCTTAAGGGATTTCTTACGTAAATATACTTTAAGGTAGTACAGGAAGGAGCGAAGTTAGCAACATTATTAGATTAAGTAGCCTATATAGGATTGTTCCTAATAGGGAGGGTACTTAAGTAGTTTAAGCCGTATCTCACGGAAATATAGGCTAATGGTATAATAACTACTAACCAGGATGTACAGTATATATTTACTAGTTAGAACGGGTTTGTAGAGTAACTAATACAGATATTTAGAGACCTGGAGGCTATAACTATAGCGGAATAAAAGCTTTAGAACTTAGTATAACGCACTTTAGTAATTAAGTATATAACGCAGTTTTAAACACTAGCTATATAGGTTAAGTGGAATGACAAGGCGCTTATAGCACAGTATAAATAGGGACTTAAGGCTAAAGTCCAGGACGCAATTATCCTAATAGAAGATGCGGATACTCTAAGGGAGTTAATAGATTAGTTAATAAAGATTAATAATAGAATCTACCAAAGGGAACAAGCTAAAAGAGGGCAAGATAGAGTTCCATAGTTATATAAGGCGCAGAGTACGCAATAATAGATATAGAGTTAAAAACTATAGAATGGCGCAGAGCTAATGGACCTAAGTAGTACTAAAGAAACCCAAAGGTGGGAAAAGAAACTATAGAAACCCAGAGGTTAAGGATTAAGTAATTAAAGGACTAAGGAGTAGAGGCCAAACTAGGGATCTTAGCAGTAGAAGATGTTTAGGCGGACTCTATAGCAAGAAAGATGGTTTAAAGATAAAGCTTGCATAAATTACAGAAAACAGGGTTATTTTACTAGAGACTATAGAGGTGGTTAGAGTAACTATATAGTAAAGGGAACCAGACCAGCAGACAGCACGTACGTATAGAGGGACAACAGTACACTGCAAGGAATAAAAGAATGTTCAATTAACAGTTTTGTGTATTATTATAATAACGCATGCCAAATTTATAAGGACGCTAAGTATGGCACAAGCTATTAGCTATAAGAGCTAGAGTTAAAAGGACTCCAAGAAACCAGAGAGTTAGATAAAGAATAAAATTAACTCTATAAGCTAGATTAAGATATCACAGCAACATATAGATAAAGATTAGTAGTAATAACAATAGAGTCGGAGTACTTATTGATTATTAGTAACAAGAATAAAAAAGAGGCTAACTAGGAGCACTTAAACCTTAATAACGTAATAGAAGTAGAGATTAAGACTATTACTAAACGAGGTTTAGTAACGGATGTTATAACACCATTAAATACGATTTCCATCGCTTTATAAGATAATAGAAGCAACATTTAGAAGAAACTAAGCAAGTAGATAACTGCTAGTACTAGCTCATTACTTAATAAAGGTAAAAGGCTATAGGCTTAAGATTCTTAAGAAGAGATAAAAGAAGCTTAAGATTCTTAAAGTAAGATAAGACACACCTAAGGACCCACAACGGATAAGAACTGATGGGAAAGGGTAGTAACTTAGTTTAGTAATAAACAAATAAGTACAGGACGCAAGTTCAAGAACTATAAGTTTAGAGAACAAATAAGAACGTTAGCAATCCTAGGTAAACGTAGTATTTAGCCTAAAGATTAAACAGTTAATACTAGGATTAAAAAGTAAGACAACTATAAGGATCTAGCTGCAAGACGTAGAAAATAAGAAACTATAGATAAGTTTAGGACAAGAATTATTACATAGCAAGAGTAAAAGCTAGACAAGAGATCAGCTACGCTAGGTTGTATAAGAAATAGAGCACCTATACAAAGAGTTACTAATAGGCTGAGTGCAAGGATACCAAGGGCAAAGTAGTTAGATAAATTGGAACAAGAAGAGGATCTAGATATTCTAACTAGGTTTAAAGAAAGACATACTAAAGGATATTACAATACAGCAATAACAAGGTACTTTTTAATAGATAGACCATATATACTAAACCAGTTGTACGGAAAGTAGTATAGGTAACGACACAGTAACAAATAGGAAGACTTTTATATATGGCTAGACAAAAAAGTTGTCCAAGACCAACCTATTACAGAAAAACGCATGAGTTATATTAAAGGAGCATTAATTATAATATTAAGGAACCTAGAAGAAGGATCTAGGGACTAGAGAAGTAAGTAATAAATCTTAGTACCCGTAACAGAGATACCAGTGGTTAGGTTAACTAGGTATAGGTTTAAACTTAAGGATAAAGACAAACTAAGAGTTAACCTAAAATATGTAGCGCATTATATACTATTGTGGATAGCTTATGTGGATAACACATGTAATATGCATAGAGTACCTAAAGATAAGAACTAGAAGTACCTAGCAAGAATATATTAGGCACTAGAGGAAAAACAGTTCCGGAATACTAAGTATATGCATGGTTAGCACCTAGTAGAAGTATAAGGTTAAGGAGACTTAATACTTTAACCAGGAAGATTCCTTACGGAAGAATACCTAGACGGATAACAGTAGTAGGAGTGCCTAGAGAACACTTATCTATAGTATATAAAGGAAAAGAAACAAACTAAGTATTGGCTAAAGTTAGACTAAGTATAGGCAGGATTAAGCAGCTAACAGTTAGGAAAAGGGGAGGTGTATAGGACTAAAGGGAACTAGTATTAGAACCTTAGACCCTTAAAGAAATTTAAGGACAATACCTAAATTTAAAAGCTAAGTGGCAAGATTAGCAGTTTAAAGTATTAGTAGATAGTAGAGCAACTAGGAACCATATATTACTAAAGATAGTAGAAAGAATAAGGTTACTATATAGACAGAAGGAACACCTATATCCACTTACAACGATTTTAGGAGATTAGATAGCCTATAGAGGAGGTATTATTAATCTTAAAATAGGACCTATTTAAATAACTATTAAAGGAAGACCAGTTAGAGTGTCTTTTAATATCCTACTATTGGGACAGGATAAGGCAATACTAGAAATACCTTAGTTACAGAAGTACAATCCAAAGATTAATTAGGTTATAGGTTAAGTTAATATTAAGGATATATAACGACGCAAAGTGCAACAGTAAACCAAGTTAGTAGGGTACTAAGTCGGAGCGACATACAAAGAGACTAAGCGGGGCTTAAGTTATATACCAAAGAGATACCATAAGTATGGTAAAAAGTTATGGTCACTAGAGAGTGAAAAACTATTAGAGCATATAGCTTAGGACCACAAAATAGAATTAAAAGAGGGAATAAGTCCAAAGTTCTTTCCAATCTATAAGCTTACTAAAACAGAGTTAGTAGCACTTAAGGAGTTTATCCAGGAGAACTTATAGAAGGGATATATTAGACCATTGCAGTTATTAGCAGGATATCCAGTGTTATTTATCCTAAAGAAAAACGGAAAACTTAGGATGTGTATAGACTACAGACAGTTAAACAGCATTACTAGGAAGGATAGATATCCTTTACCCTTAATTAGCGAAATCCAAGACAGGATAGGCAACGCAAAGATCTTTACGAAGATAGATCTAAAATAGGCGTACTATTAGATCAGAATCAAGGAAGGCAACAAATAGAAGGCAGCCTTTAGGTCAAAGGAAGAACTATATAAGCTATTAGTTATACAATTTAGGCTTATAAACGCACCAGTAACGTTCCAGAAGCAAATCAATAGTGTATTAGGAGAACACCTAGATAAATTTGTTATGGTATACCTTAACAACATTATTATCTACTTAGAAAGTGAGGAAGAACACAGAAAATACATTAAATAGGTCTTAAAGAGACTACAGGAAGAACAGATGCCAGTAGCAATTAAAAAATATAAGTTCTTTACCAGGAAGACCAATTTTATTAGATTTATTATAGAACTAGGCCAACTCAGCATAGATCTAAAAAGGATTAAGGCTATAGTAAATTGGCAAGAACCAGAGAACATTATACAGTTAAGATTGTTCTTAGGGTTTTGCAATTACTGCAGAAGGTTTATAGCGCAATAGTTATAGGACATTAAGCCATTTACACAATTAATAAAGAAAGAAGAACCGTGGGCATAGGGGAAGGAGTAATAGAAACTATTTAAGAAAGTTAAAGAGTTGTTTACCCAGGAGCCAGTTCTTAAGATCTATTAACTAGGTTTAGAGACGGTTGTAGAAACAAATATATTAGACTTTACACTAGGAGCGTACTTTCTATAGAAATATTAAGATAGATGGCACCTAGTGGCGTACTATAGTCAAAAGATGACACTACTAGAGTTAAACTATAACATCTACAATAAGGAGTTGTTAGGTATAGTAGCAGCACTTAAGGAATAGAGAGCATTCTTATAAGGTATAGAAAAACCATTTATGGTTAAGACGGACTATAAGAACCTTATAGGATTCCTAATAATAAAGGAACTTAACTAGAGACAGGTTAGATGGGCGGAAATACTTATAGAATACTATTTTAAAATCCAGCATACTAAGGGTACAGATAATATATAAGTAGACACTCTAAGCAGAAAAGCTGAACTACAAAGTAATAAAAAGCTATTAGGAGCTTTATTGCAAAAGGATTAAGATAGATTAATTAGGTATAATTATCTAAAGATTACAGCAACCAAAGAAAGTCAGATTTATAAATCACCAGAGAGTAATTAGATATAGAAGATCTAAAAAGCATAGGTAGAGGATCTAGACTTAGAGTAATACAAAAACAAAGAAGCAACATATATACCTAAGTCTATTATAGAAGAATTTATTAAGGAATTCTATAAGGGAATAACATAAGGATATAATAAAGCTATAGGCTTAGTATTAAGACTTTAAGAGAAGTATATTATTTAAGGAATCTAGGGACTAGTAAGATAAGTTATAAGGGAATATCTAGATTGCTAAAGAAATAAACCGACAAGGTATAAGCCGTATAGAGGGCTATAACCTATCAAGACACCAGAAAGACTATAGGAGGTTATATTATAGGACTTTATTATTAAGTTACCAAAGTCAAGAGATCCTATTATAGGACAAGATTATAACGCGATCTTAGTAATAGTAGATAAGCTAACAAAGTAGGGATACTTTATAGCATACACTAAAGAGATATTAGTAGAAGATGTCGCTAGAATCTATATAAAAGAAGTGTTTATAAGACATAAAGCACTAAACAAGATTATATCGGATAGAGATCTAAGATTTATAGTAGCGTTTTAGGAAGTATTTCTGGCAGAACAAGGGGTTTGCGTAGTAACATCTACAACGTATTATCCGCAGATAGACGGATAAATAGAAAGACTAAACTAGACACTAGAATAGTATCTAAGGCATTATATTAATCATATATAGAATAATTAGGTATCGCTATTACCAGTTACACAGTTTGCATATAATACAACACCGCAAGAAGGAATGGGGATATTACTATTTAAGGCGAATTACGGATATGAGCCAAAAATATCATTATCGCCATAACAAGCAAAAAAGACAAGTAGCATAGCTAAGCAAAGAATAGAGATGTTAATAAATCTTTATACAGACCTTAAAGAAACAGCTAAACTAGTACAAGAACAAATAAAAAGGTACTATAATACTAAGAGATCTAAGGGACCAGATCTTAAGGAGGGAGATAAAGTATAGCTACTATACAAAAATTTTAAGAGTTAATAACTAAGTAAGAAATTGGATTACATTAGACTAGGACCTTTTAAAGTTAAGTAAAGAATTTTATTAGTTATATATAAGTTAAACCTACTAGCTAAAATAAAAATCTACCCTATATAATATGTCGCAATGCTAGAGCTAGTATACGGAAATATTAAGCCACCAGTCTATAAGGCAGACACATACAGAGGACAGAAGAAAGATAAATAGCAAGTTTTAAAGATCATTAGTTATAAGGATATAGATAATAAAATATAGTATAAGGTAAAGTGGATAGGCTATAGTAAGACTACCTAGAAATCACTAAGCAACCTAAAAAACGCTATAGGAAAGGTACAGGAGTATTAGAAGAAAGCAGGTTAGGTAATATAGATAAAAAAGGATCGCTAAAGAAAGAGTTACCTAAGGGGGACCTAAGAGGAGCAATTACTAAGCTACTTAGAGTTATTTCCCTTGTAAGAGGAGAGCCAATCCTTTTATTACCTAGCTTAGATAAACCCTATTAAACTAGTTTTTACTCCTTAAAACGAACCTTCTTATAAACACGTTTAAGGCGTTAAAGACAAGCATAAGCTAAACGTTAAGCTTTAAGGACGCGTGCGGACTCTTCTAAGGCATATTAAACCTTAAATAGTGCGGAGGCCAGCTTACTATTAAGCTTTATAGCGGCAGATTAAACACAAGACCCTATAATAAGTTACTTAGGGAACTTAAAGACTGTTAAGAGTAATAGGATGTGTATACTTAGCGTTAGAAGCAGAGCGAACGTTATAGGACGATTAAACGTTTGCTTTAGTGCACTTAAAGCAAAAAGAGGGTTATTAAGATAAAAGACTTGCCAGCATAATGCAAACTAACCCCTCTTTTACGCACCTTAAGTAGGGAATTGCCATTACTTCACCAAGCAATAGTATGGAGGAAATAGTACAAAGGCAACGCTCAACCCAGGAAAGAGAAGAAAAAGCTTTAGGTATAATAAGCAAGGATATTAACCAGACTAATTAAACAGACATTACACCTCTAGTGGACGACTTAGAGATATTAAAAATCTTTAAGGACAAAGATAAAGAGGAGGGAGATAATATTACGGACGCTTTAAGTACAATATTATGACTACTTAAAGAGGAGTCAGCGGAAGCTAGTTGGTTAATATAGGCACAGTCTAGGATAGATCTAGTAGAACTATATAATAAGGAATAGTAACTAAGGTTACGTGGTGTTAAACATATTAACTATATTAAATAGAAGGGACGTTATGTTTAATATAGACAATACATACCTTACGTATAAGAGAGGATTTCTTAGAAGTATAGTTATGTATTTAAAGGACCTCAGTCCCTACCGTAGAAAGTTCTCTCTTTGTAGTGAATCTTAGAATACAATTAGAGTTAATCTATTGGGCAACCACTCCACCAGTTATTATTACATTGTTGTTTTGTTGTACCTATATACCCAGCCTAATAACAGAACCCACCGTAGTCTAAGCTATAAGGTTCTGTTACAGATATATAATAACCTTAGAAGTACTCATCATTGCACTCAGCCTCATCCAGGGCCGTCCATTCGGCGATTACTTGGATAGCATAACTGCTAGAAACACCCCATGTTCATCGCACGGAGTAAATAGAACCTAGTAGTTACCTCTTCAAGCTAGTAGCAGCAGTTCGTTTAAATTCTCCGCATAAATGCTACCCCAAAAGAGACCGTTAGGCTCTCCAACGCTTACCCACCAGAACACAAGCGATGATACGCTAGAAGCAGTACTCGCACAAATATATAATAAGTGCTCTATCGCTCCTAGGAAGAACTGGGATTAGATAATTAATTCATTCCCAAATGTCGCTACCATAGAATGAAATCAATGGCCTGCTCTTTCTCTACCTCCTGCATAGTCTGCCCATCCATGAGTCTATGCACGTAGCATTCACCTACTAGCGTAAAGCCGTCATCCGTATTAAAGCTCTCCCGAACTGGTCCACTACGTGAACGCAGCACGAAAGGCACTCGGCCTCCGAACAAAATGCAGATGATATCACCTTTTTGCATCGTGCTGGGCCCGAGTCCAATATACTGAAAGCCAGTGAAGAGGCTCCGCCCCTCGCACTTACCCTTCCTCTGCTTTACGACCTCTTCTTCGACTTCTTGCGGCATCGGGGGTTTCCCGCCGCCCCTTATCCACGCGGTGTATGCTGGGAATGTGGTCAGCTCATCTTGTAAAGTCAGTCGTCCGCCAGATGGGAGTAGGTCCGCTGCCAGCGTGGTATCTACTATGCGTTTCATCGTGGTAACCTTCTCTTCCGGCCAATCGCTTGGCCAGTTAAAGGACACCGTAGTGGACGGATCGCCTAGCCTTATATCAATAGGAATGGTCTGCTGCACAGGTACAACGAATACACCGCGCACCATTAACAGGTGCGGGTTTTGCGAATCAAATCCAATTGCAGGTGAAGTGCTACCACAGGCGGAAAAGACGTTACGGCCATCCGAACGGCGGTAGCCTAGGGGAGAAAGGACCCACGGATTTCGCCAGTCAGGGACCCAGGAGGGTAGTTCGGAGCTACTATGACGAGGCCCTATGGTGCTGAGGACCGTTAGGTCTGCGTCAGCAATCAGCGACAAGGCTGCCGCGGTTATGAAGACGTCTCGCACGCTCAAAGAATAGTCTGGTCGCAGCGGGGGATCGAATGTTTGTGCAAAACTACCAAATAGGGAGAAAATTTTGTCTCGTGCGTCTTTGGCATTGCGCTGCCTCACTCCCTGCAGCACAATAGAAAGTTGAGTGAAATAGAGTAAGTGTTCGCAATGTGGAATTGCGTTCACCATCTTCATAGAGTTTTGGTATGTTGCCTTGTACGAAGCTGTCTGGAAGGCAGAGAGCCAACCAGGGCCAATTTCTTGAATCCACTGATCTGGGAGATGGTCAATATGGCGGGTATAGTTAAAAAAGCTCTGCCCATCAATAGAGAAATCTCCACAGAGCATGAGGCTTTTGCGAGCTAATATGGCCTCCTGAAACGTCCATGCACGATTGAACCAAGGCCGAGCAAAAAAATTCCCTAAAGTTTTCCAAGCTGGAGCGTCGGTTGGTGGCAGAATGCCATCTATAAGTTTACAGACGTTCTTTGCGCGCTCTTGATTTTCCTCAGGCTTTTCACGCTCCCTATCTTCCATTTCCCCGGGATGCCATCTGTCGATCAGCGAGAACATTTCCCAGACTTGAGCCGTCTGCTCATCTGCCTTCCCAACCCACATCAGGACAAGCTTGGCGCTTCTGTAGATGTCGGCCATTATACCTACCTGCAGGCTTTTTTCGAAATCATCCTGCTGATTGATACATAGCGCATCCACCCAAAGCGTCCGGTCTTTCTCGATATCACGTAGCTGGACGAGTGCTTCCTCGAGGTTTGCTGTTACTGTTGTCTCGATGCTGTTGCAAATAATGGGTCTCTGGTTGGATTCATTACCCCAAACGTACGATAACGCCTCATATTGCGGCCCGCTATCCAACGCCACTGTCTCCAAGGTGCATTGTAGTATGTCCTCCGTGCAACCGTGCTTCAGAACAAGAATACGAATATCTCGAGCACCTTTTAACGACTGATAGAGATCTCTTGAGCTAGTAGTGCTGTAATGATACCCTTCCGCACGAGGCTTGACGGGGCCAAGAAACCAGGGAGTGTTTGGGCTGGCGCGGCGGATGCAGATGGCTCGGGTATCCCTATAAGTGGTGGAGCTGTGGATTTGGTTGACTTTAAACGTAGCAGCCATGATGGAGGAGTTAAGGTTTAGGTACTTATCGGCGTTGCTGAGAGCCTAATAGCTACGGAGCCTTTCGGAGGGAAAAAGTAAGTTCATCCAGTGGAGAAGCCGCTTAACGTCCCGTCCTATTCTGACTGACACGGTGGATCGGCTTCTGATCTAGGTCACTCAGTCTCCGCTTCGGGACCCGACCGAGTGAAGTAGCGGCTCGCAACCGGCCACTCCAGCTAGCCACGAATATGGAAACCTCGATATGCCGATTCTAGACCTGAGAAGAACACTACCTGTATTTGCAGTGGAGATTAACCAAAGAATTACATATCAATAGTATGAAAAAATCTAAGGGCATTGTACATACATCCCCCCACCTCTCGCTTGGTCAACCCTAATCAGCCTTGTCTCGGAAGCGCAGACAAATAACCTAGTGAGAACATTCAAGAAACCCAATAAAAGTCACATGATTTGTCCCCAAATCGTCGCAGAGCCACCATAGATGGACTACCTGCATTACCGCGTCCCTGCAGCCAACCTGCAGCATAGTATTGATCCAATAGTTTGCTCTCCGTATTACACATAGTATAAACCTTATCCCTTTATGTCCGCTAACGCGTCATTGACTTCAAGGATACTCCATTTCCAAGGATCAAGGCCCTTGGGATTGCCATTCGCACAAAATGTCTTGTACCATTGCCTCCGCCCGTCAGGGTCACGTTTCGTCTTGCTCTTAAACAAATCCTTTAGGTCTTCCCAACCAGGAGTGCTTCCACAGTCTTCTGCACATGGATGGCCCTAAGCATAGGTTAGCGATGACTACGCTGCTCTTTGATATCATTTGCATGTCCATTCCGCAGACATTATATGATACGTACCTCTCCTCCCAGACACACCACCTCCATTTCATCAGGTATCCCCATCGCTCGACGCAACGTTGGGTCGGCATGACCGAGGAAGACAATCTGATGTTCCCAGCTATCTCCATGGTCGTATTCGTAGGAGACCTCAACCTTGCCTCGATATTGTTCGCCGTCGTAAATATCCGCGAGGGTGTAGTCTGAAACTTTCTTGATTTTCTCAGGTTCTGGGAAGCAATCTTTCATTTCGTCGTCCAAGACCAGGTTTAGCAATTCTCTGCTGTATTTGCTCATAAAACTGGGCGGCTGTTGACAAGAGAGGTGGGATTATTAGCTTGGGCGACCTGATAAAGAATGGTTAGGGGTAACACACCTCCCCCGGCTCAGATAACTTTGAGACGCTGAAAGAGTACGCATGGCAGCTAGCCCATCCGAAAGCAATCTGTAATACCCTGTGTAGTTTCTCAAAGGTATATCTTGATGGGACGGAGAGGAGTCGGGAAATAGTAGGGTCACTCGTGCTAATCAAATGGACGAGCAGAAGGTAGCTGTCGCCTGCAGTCGACTCGTAAATGTCAGCAACAGGCGTCAAATAATATTAGGAAGCATAAATAGTACCTTCGAAATTTGTCCATTCTGATTGTCTGGTGAGTTAGTAGGCTCGTCGTGGTTGTTGGGATGAGAAGATGACTGGGGCGCGGACTTGTCGGTCTTAGACGCGTCCGAACGCGTCTTAGTGGAGTGCGATTTCTTGGCTTTAGGCATCCTGATAATATGGAAAAACGATACACTAGGATGACCTAGAGGAGCGTAGATAATAGCAAGATGGGAGCAATAACAAAGTTAAGGGTAAAGGGTGGTATATAAACCTTTGTGGTTACATCACTGGCTGAGAGCACGAACACATTACTCGACAACATAATCTCCACTTTTCAGCCACCATGAACCCCTGAAAGTCCAATCGCTTTACCGCTTAACATCCTTACTACTACAGGCAAAACTCCTTAATACGATACCGGTATATAACGATACATTTGGTATTACGATCTACATACACGCCCTAATCAAGCCTTTTTTCGTGTAACGATAATCTAACTTTTAGCGATATCGTTAAGCTCTACCACTAATATCGGTATAACTATCACATATCGGGGGGGCTGATTTGGCGCGGTTACGACCCGGGTTAATACGAGGTTAGGGCCACCCCTGCTGATAACGCGCCCGAACCCCGCACGAGGTCGCGCAGCGACCGCCCCCGAGTACTTTCGCACGCGATTTTGGGCAAAAAGGTACATAATTTGTGTTAAATCAGTACTTCTGGACGGTCGCGTAATGTTGCTCTAAATTTACAACACCTAAACGGGCTCTATTCCTATATTAAGGCGTCTTAGTCACTATAGTGCAGTCCTATATTAAGACGTCTCGGTTACTAGAGTATAGTCCTATATTAAGGCGTCTTGGTTACTACAGTACAGTCCTATATCAAGACGTCTTAGTTACTAGTAGAGTCCTACATTAAGGCGTCTTGGTTACTGCAGTAGTCCTATAGTAAAATAGTATTATATATATATATATACTGCTTAATATGGAGCCTTTCCCTCCCTTTCCCTCCCCCGCCTAGTAGTTAGATATTCTTACAAAGCTAATCTAAAGAACGCTAGCCTCGTAGCTATTCTAGCTGGTTAATAGCCTATCTCTCGTCTTTTGCCGTACCGTCTTCTACGCGCCGTCTTATATCCTTAATTATCCTACGGCGACGGCTATAGAACATAGCCTCGCTGTTAACCCACCAACGTGCCCCCTAGCAGCGATTAAGAGCTTTAATTAACGGCCTACCTGCTAGCCCTAAAGTCCACTCAGCCCAAAGCTGGAACACCGAATTACCGCCCTAAAGCATCTTATATTTCCTTGGCGGCGCCTATAGGTTAAGGATAAATAGGAAAGGTTAAGCATTAGCTTGCGGCAGCTGCGGTAGGGGTATAGTAGAAGCTTACGGCAGCTACTGCGGGGGTATGGTAGACGTTATAGTAGACATTATGGTAGACGGCTAAGTAGGCTCTATGGTAGTAGATAGTTAAGGACCTCTTAGTATCTCTCTAGGGGTTGGATATACGGGAGAAGGTTTATCCAAAGACGGAATCTAGCCGTTAACGCGTTTAGGAACAGACGCGGGTACAAGTATAGGTATGGGTACGGATATAGGTATAGGTATAGGGCCGTCTAAAGACGGATATATAGACTCTATAGGCCCTATCTAGATATCTATCTTCCCTTGCTGGATCTATATAGGTGTAAATAATGCTGATAACCTTTCTATCTCGCTAAGGCGTTCTAAGATCGTCTACACGCGTAATTAAACCCCCTTTATCTCTAAGATCGCGGCCTCGTGTCTTAGCTTAGCTACGGCCTTATAGGCGGGCTAGTATTTCCGCATTATTATCTTATCTGGCGTAACTACGCTAGCTAGCGAGCTTTCTACCTATATGGCGAACCTCTAGTACTCCTTACAGCCAAAAAGGGAGTCCTTTTATAGGGGGTAGAGCGGGAACTGCTTGCGTAGGATTACTAAGTCCTATAATAGGATTACCCTAAGCATATAGAGAAGGCGTAGAAATCCTAAGCCTATAAGGTCAAGCCATATAACCTTATTATCAGCCTTCTCTGGGTAGTAGGTCTCTATACATTTTAGCCAAACGTTAGTCTTAGGCTATATCTTTAAGTAGAGGGCCTCCTCTAGCACCTCTTGCGCGCGGGGGAGAAAGTAGCCCTTTCCTTTCTTTAGGAAGCCGGCGATCGACCGCATAAACGCACAAGGTAGATAGCTAAGGTAGGCTCCTGTTATTGCATCTATATTCCAGCATCCGGCCCGTCTAATTTGGGTCTCCTTAATACCGCTAAACTTAGCATGCCAGACGCTCTGCTTACGGGCGCTATAGGTCTTCTCCTTTAAGTAAATTTCTACCCCCTAGAATATCTTCTTATTCCATTTAAATTACGTATAATAGCTTAACGGCCGTTGTGGTACTTTAATGCTACCAGGGAAGACGTATAGGTTATAATAGTCCTCTAGCTACTAAAAGAATAGGAAGCTCTTGGCGCCGTCCTTGCCCTAGCAGTTAAAGAAGTAGAAGGCTATTACAGAGAGAGGGCAGAGGATAGGGTTAGTATTGCGTATATAGCCTATATACTTAACCTTGCCGTGTTAATTCTACTTCCCCTATATTATTAACATAATTATACATAGCGCTGGCTTGTTTGGTTTAGGCCCTTCGTTCTCTAATTTAATAAAGACAAGGTTAGTAAGCTAAACGTCCCATCTACTCTTACCCTAGGTAATAGTAGTATGGCCTAAAGAACGGGTTAGAAAACGGTAGCCATAAATACTCTATACGGACCATAATATACAAACCTAATAAATGCTTAGCCGCAGTTTAAAGGTAAGACTTAACTGAACCTAGTATCTTAGAGCCCGTCTCCTAGTACTAAGTAATCGCCTTTTTAAGCCCTTTAACGTTGTAGCTGCTAGTAATTGTAAATAGGCCTTAATTAATAAAGTTAACGCGTTAAATCCGGTCCTTATTACAGCAGACGCTGTCTAGTACTGCCAAGAGCTTCGCCCCCTATAGCGGCTATAAGGTCTTGCCTTCTAACTGCCACGTATAGAGCTTAGTAATAGCGGAGACGTAGCTATTTATAACTAAGTATTAGACGGTCTTGTTAAATAGGGCGTCTAGGGCCTCCTTATTCCATATCTCTTCCTCCTTTATAGCTTCCTCCCCTGCGGCTGCAGCTACCCCTGCGGCTGCCTTTCCCCTTGGCGGCCCTCCTGTGGTCGTCTTTTGCCTCTTCTTCGCCCGCTTGCTATCTTTCCATATCTCTTTCCGTTTTAACTTCCGTTTTTAATAGCTAGTGGCCCGCGATTCTTAATTAACGACTTACTGCTCTAAAAATAAGTAAAGCTTATCTTCCGTTACCTGGGCGCTATCCGTATTGCCTTTTAGTCTTGTATACTAGTCCTTCTACTCTTTCTGCTTTAGCTTGTACGCCCTTATAGTATTCTTCGAGCGCTAGGCCTTATGAATATCCTGCAGCCGTGCTGTTTGGGCCTTGAATTCGTTCTGGAGGCTATAGGGGGAGGAGGCTAGGGGGGCTTCCATAGTAGACTATAGGGTAAGAAGATTCCTAAGAGACTCCATATCCGCAAGAGGTAAGGGGGTAGACGCGTAAGCGCGGTATAGGTAAATAAAGCTACCAAACGCGTAAATATCAATGGAGAAGGAGAAGAAGAGGGCTCTATATTATAGAATTAGAATTATAGTAGGCCTTTCTATATAAAATCAGAAGCCCCACGCGAGCCAGGAGCCAGCGCAGGCACGAGAACAGTAGAGGGTTGGAAAATAGGATTATCAAGGCGACGATAAGGTTGAAGGCGCGCGACAAGGACCTCTATACTAACCCAGTACTAACCTAGGCCTTAAAAACGCGTCTGAAAAGTAGGGGCCACCACCCAAGGGGGGGGGGTGATATTTGGACGATATGTCGCGGACCTTGGGGGGTCGTGCGTAACCCGAGGTTACGCTAAGCCTAACCCCGACCTCCGATACCTCTAGATCTACTAGAAATAAATACTATACTAAAAGGACCTTAAAACTATATCTTAGATATAATTAAAGCAATTTCTACCTAGCTAAGTTTACTAGAACTATCTAATAGAGCTACTAATATGGCTCTATAAGCTAACGAAGTCTCAGCCAATCCTTCTACTGTAATGGTGCTAGGGCACCATCCTCTATAGCTGTCTTGGCGTAATATCCGGAGTCCGCCTATACTATATATATTACCCCCTAGAGCCTCCTTTCCTCTTCTTCTTCTCCTTAGCTTAGTATTCTTATATAGTAGCAATCTACAAGCTTTGGTTTAGAAGTATTTATATAAGCCCATCATATTTACTAACCTTATTCTACCAGAAGGTTTTAAATAAATTAACGTTAAGTGTATACAGTAGCACTAGCCAATCTATCTACTCTGTTTAGTTATTATACTGGGTTTGCCATAGAGCTAGTAAAGGACATTAGCCGAACTAGATCTTTATCCTTATTTCTATATTAGGATAATCTTCCTTCTAAACTAAAGAATCTAAAAAAGCTAAGAAAGTACCCTTTAACTACCGGCTTCTAAAAGGCTATAAAAAAAGAATATAACGATCTAAAACGCTAAAGGATATTTAAGACTGTACTAAAAGAAGAAGTAAGTAATAAGCAGATCCTTTTGCTAAAATAGGTCTTTAAATATAAGTTCAATAGTAACGGTTACTTTTAAAAGCTAAAAGCTCGACTATATATCCGCGGAGACTTATAGATTACTAAAGAGGAGACCTATACAGCAACCCAAGCTACTCAAATATTCCGTGCTCTTATAGGTATAGCAGCTGCATTTAATCTGGAAATCTAATAGTATAACGCTATAAACGTATTTATAAATGCTAAGCTAGATAAGCTAGTCTACTGCTACTACTTAGAAGGATTTAATTAAAATGAACATATCCTAAATCTACTTATAGCGCTATACAAATTAAAAATCTTACTATTACTTTGGTATAAAGAGCTTACCAGTACACTATCTAAATTTGGATTAAAGTCTATCCCAGGTACCAATTGCCTATTTACTAATAGATAACTTATTATCTTCTTCTATATAGACGATATTGCCGTTTTATTTACCAAGAAGGACCTTTTAAGACTTAAAGAATTTAAAGTAAAACTACTGCACCAATACAAGATCCGTGTACTAGGAGACCTATAGTAGTTTCTAGGAATTCAAATTAAACGAAATTAACTAAGTTAAAAGATCTGGCTCTGCCAAGACTCCTATATTAAAAAAATAGCCAGTTAATTTAATATTTAACTAGAAAGATTTCTAAAATCACTACTTCCTACTAAAGAACTAACTCTATCTAATTAGTAGACGCAAACAATCCTTAAAAAATACTAACCTATTAGTAACGAGTTAGTTCCCTAGTATATCTCGCCGTGTTTAAAAGACCTAATATTTTAAAGACGTATTTTAAGCTAGCCAAATTCCTTACTAATCTAAAGTAGAAATACCTTAACGCATTAAACCAAGCTATTGCCTATTGCCTTAGAATAAATTCGACAGCTATTAAATACTCTAGTAAAGTATTTAGAGCACACGTCTACTTCAAAAAGCGTAAAGGAGAAGACGTTACCTTTTACGGAGTATCTAACGCAGTATTTGCGGACTATAAAGAGACTAGATAGAGCTCTTAAGGATATCTATTTATACTATTTAAAGGACTAATTAATTGGAAGGCGACTCTATAGCGATTAGTAACTTATTTAACTACTAAAGCAGAACTTCTTTCCCTGTCTACTACTACTGTTAAAATTATCTAGTAATAATGTTTCTTTAAGGCAATCGGCTTTAATTTAGAGCGCGAATTTACCTTACTATACAATAATATGCAAACCGTACGCCTACTAAGACAGGATACAAAACTTAACACTAAGCTTTAATATATTGACGTCTATCAGCACTGGCTTAGACAGAAAGTCTAAGACAAAAAGATTAACATATAATAGGTCCCTATAGATAAGATGCCTGCCGACGGCCTTACTAAGATTCTACTCTATTAAAAGTACGAGGCATAGATAAAGCAATTAAATTTAGTAGATATTTAATAATAAATTGCTATTACATCATTTAATAAAAACTCTTAAATATTACTCTATCCCTTTACTACTCCTAAATTGTATCTAAAATTTCCTATTTTGGTGTAGCTTCTACCTTTATTCGTTTTCTATGGCTTTAACTATACCGTTAAATCTAGGGGGAGTATAACCGACTACCGGTACTATGCCAAGATATAAAACTATAGCCTAGAAGGCTCTAAAACAGCATTAGCACTACCCTTATATATGTCGTATATCTTACTACCTGTATTTATTACCTGTACCCCTCTCTGCCAATTTCTATATATATATAGACCCTCCAAAGCTATATTTAAAAACTAAATCGTTTATACAATTCTTTATACTGTAAAGCTTACACCTTAATAAGAAAAAAAAAAATAGAGGTGAAAGAGCGTTTTAATTTTGCGTATCCCTTGACCCGTCAACTTGGGCACGCAAGGTATCGATAAGAGCCCACCAATCAGATCAATAGCATTCGATAGCCGTGCTCAGGAATACAAAACTTTTAATTTTATAGCAAATTGATATATAGGCTTATTCTTTGGAGTTCAGTCGCTCAATATAAGGCCTCCAGCAGTCGTCGTTCCTGCAGAACGGTATTTTACAGATACTGCAGCCAAAATAAGTCCTTGAAGGACGCTGCCGCCTCTGCCACTCCTTACTATCGCGAGGTTTCCTTGTAGTGTTTGGCGATAGCTCTGATAGAGCTTTCCTACTGTCTATATACTCCACCTGAGTATGTCTACCAGCCTCTGTACAAGCCGAGCAGTAGACGTCCCTATTAAATAACTTAATTAGCTCGTGCTGCGCCGTAGGGACCCATATTATATCGTCTGTAGAGCGTCAAGGAGCGTGTATTTGCGTGTGGGCCTTCCGCTTATAAACTGAGCGTTTAAATAAGGCATTGCGGAGGTCAATTTGGAACTGTTTATAGCCGTTATGGCGGCCTTCGTGGTAGTCGGTAGGACGGTAGGAGGATAGTAGAAAGTAATTAATAATTACTATATTAAATAGGAAGTGCTATAGAGGCTTCTAGGTCTGCCTATGGGTTCTCTATATTAAAAAATATAAGCGTAGTTAATCTGCAATATCTACACCGCACATGTAATGATTATACCAGAATATAAAGGTAGGAATAGGTAATAGCTTCTTAAAATCATTACTAAAGACCTTCCGAGTCTGTCTGGCGCCGCTAGTAGTAAGGGGAGGATGTTTCTATATAGTAATTCTAGTTTGGCAACCTAGTGATGTATAACGTTATTAGATTTTAAGCCTCAAAGTTAAATTATAGAACTTACCGTCGTTAACAGTACTTATAAAAAGCATAATATTAGCGTCCTTTTAAGCAAACTCTATTACCTGGCTATCTTTAGAAATGGCCCCATACAGTTCTCCCCATGGTATTTAAGCCGCGTAGGTTAATTTAAGCTCTGCAAGCGTCTGGTTAATTTGCTTGGTAGGCACCTTCTTCTTCTTCTTTCCTTGCGTAGCTGCAACTACCTTAATATCGCCTTTAAGGTCCCCCTGCTCCTTACGCTTTGTTTTAGTTGTTTAAATAGTTCCTGCACCCCCAATACCAAGGCATTGTAGTTTTGTAAGAAGCTTAACACTTATAAATAGGTTATTGAGCCATACAACGTGCTTTCTGGGTGGGTAGAGGCGTTCCTCTATATTAGCGTCTTTTTAGAGGAGTAAATTGAGGACTACTGCCTGTGTCTTTGAAAAGCCTTTATTGTCGACAAATGATATATCTAAATTAACTGGGCCTTTCCTATCACCTTTGGCGTGCTACATGAAGTCCAAAATATAGCCCTTGTTCGCTAGAATCCATACTTTAAAGCCTTCTAGTGTAGGTTTTAATGGAATATTAACAATCTCGCGTGCGCGGCCTGTAAAGCGTTGAATTGTTTTATTAACGGCAAGGTGGGTTCTAGGGTTATAGAGCCTTCTATAAGTAAGCCGAATATACTTAGCAACCTCGTAAACTCTATTAAATATAGATTTGGGTGATTTATCTGACTTTAGCTATAGTGGTAAGGCCCGAAAGTAATGAGCAAGCCACTAAAATCAAATGACTCCTATGTACTTTTTAACGATATGCTCAGTACTATATATATTTAAATTCTTCCAGTAGTCCTCAATACACGATTCTATAGTAATACCTATATGTATCTGCACTATAAAATACGCGTAGAGTTCCTGCTTACATGTTGGCTGCTATGCGCGTGCTTGTTCTATATCCTTATCCAACGGATAGAGCTCCGCGTGCTTATTTATCCACTCTATAAGCTTATCCATAATCTTATCTGTAAAGAAGAGACTAAATAGCTCAAAAGGATCGTGTGTTTTAACATTAGAAGGTAGATTTAGTAAGCCATGGTCGTCCTAATTATTAATATGGATAGGCTTGAATTCGGGGAGTGGCCAAGGCTTTAGGGGAGGTGTTTTCGCCGTCTTATTTGGGGGAACCTTATATTGAGTCTTCTGGATAAGATCTGCATTAATTCTGGCATGATTAGAAGGCATGGTGGTGGTGTATTTGATGGTTGAATTCTATATAGACATACATATAATTCTGATTCTAGTGTTTGCGCACGGGCCTTCTCCTCTGCTCGCCCTGACGGGTTAAGGGATAGAGAGACAGGTAGTATATATACGCGGCGTAAGAATATTAAGGAACTATAACCGCTGGTTAAAGTTATTTAATTAGTTAGATTTGCCTTGCTAAGACTCCCTATATTTAACTAAGCTAATAGCAATTTTCTATCCCTATAATAGAAAATCCTAATTAGTCTATTTAGGGCTTGCCTAAATTTAGTAGACCATTAAAAATATTCTAAAAGATCGCTTATATAGATAGGTCACTAGTACCTTATAGGTAGGTTATAGGTTATTTATATATAGCTAGACTTATAGGTAGTAAGGTAATATACCTATTAAATCCACCACTAACCCTATACTTTAGCATTACGCTATACTAGTATAGCGCTATATATACTTCGCGGGTAGGTTATAGGTTATTTATATATAGCCAGATTTATAGACGGTAAGACTATATACCCATTAAATCCGCTGCTAACCTATACTTTAGCCTTACGCGTTATCTATATAGTATATAAGTTATCGGTATAGGTTACTGCTAGCGGGTTACTAGTAGGTCTTAAACCCTAGTTAAGTAGACCTATTCTCTAATATTATAAGGGCGCGAAGAGGCTTTGGGAAAGATTTGAAGGAATAATATAAATTCTATCTAAATCTAAGGGTATATAGCTCTTTGTTACGGACGCTTTAAGTACAATATTATAACTACTTGGAGAAGAGTCGGCGGAAGCTAGTTAGTTAATATAGGCACGGTCCAGGATGGATCTAGTAGAACTATATGATGAGGAATGGTAACCGAGGTCACGTAGTATTAAACGCGTTAACTGCGTTAAACGAGAGGGACGTTACGTTTAACATAAACAACACGTACCTTATGTACAAGAGAGGATTTCTTAGGAGTACGGTTGTGTATTTAAAGGACCTTAGTCCCTACCATAGATAGTTCTCTCCTTATAGTAAATCTTAGAATATAATTAGAGTTAATCTA
>Ga0307507_10003155_pt1 | contig 32754 bp, 12 predicted proteins | sample 7_EM_MG_FD_207223 | JGI IMG/M metagenome (GOLD analysis project Ga0307507, IMG submission 207223) | Populus trichocarpa ectomycorrhiza microbial communities from riparian zone in the Pacific Northwest, United States - 7_EM | ecosystem: Host-associated > Plants > Roots > Unclassified | place... | reverse complement strand
CTGCTTTTACTATATACACGTTCTTGTGTACTAGGATAGGTACACTGCCGCCATAATTATAGAATACCGTTGTAGTAGCTGTATATTATAAGTATTTACCTAATATATATAGATAATGCTTACTTCTCTGTACTTTGCTTAAGCTTTTTATTAACCTCTACTGCTTAGTGTGGACGACTGCTATACTTTTGGAGGTTGTTAATTAATTTAAGCTTAACCCTATTATATACGGGGCATATACGGAGGATATCCTCATTAGCGTGCTTACAGTGTTTAATGCCGCTATATTTAAACGCTTAATAAAATGCTTTTCTACTCTCCCAATTATTATTTTCTCCAAGGAGTTGTAGTCGTATAACTTTAGGGTCACCGGTTTTATAAAACGAAAATTAAATCTACTAGAGGCATAAGTACAGCATATATCTAGCATATGTATTGTATACCTTCAACATATACTGCTTAATAACCTTATATACTGTTTCTTTATCTGCATCTATAGATAGTAGAGGTGTTACTTTATAGATAAAGTATGCAATTCCTTCTTTTCTAGTTGCTGGATATTCTGGCATTATAATATGGTCTATTGCCTCTTGGATGATAACTTGGTGCTTGCCGTTGGAGCTAATAAGTACTCCATAGTCTTGGAGTGTGCTCTAGATATTCTCAGCATATATATAGCCTATGTATAGTGTTATATATAGTCTTACCTCAGAGAGACCCATATGAAATAAAAACCGCTGTTATATGCTATCTTAACCCTTACCCTCCTTGCCCTCCCTACCCTCCTTATCTTTGATACTCTCTCTACTAATTATATTATCTTAAGAACTATCGTCTTTATATTTAATGTTAGGTACGCTCTAATATACCTGTGTATCCTTAGCATATGCCTAGCATATAATTGTGTATACTGACTTATAGACCGTTTAGCCACCCTACTATACTCTCGTTCACTTTAGTATAGTTTTCACTTATTATTGGTATAGTAAGGCATATATAAATGCGGTTGTATATGTATAGGTATAGATATATATGTATATCTATATCTATGTCTCTAGGTGTATACAGAGCATATGCTCTTAATATTTTAGTTTGTGTGTTCGCTTAAGTCAAATGTGGCTACCGATGCGCGTTCTGTATAGGTAAAAGTGTAGTACCGCCGACCTTTTTCCGGGGGCTCCATTGGTAACCACGCTCAGCTTTTGCCGACCTCCATTAGTGACCACGTTCAACGTGTCCGAGACCACAATCAGCTACGACCCGTCCTAAGGGCAACCCGAGGTGACCTGCAATAATATCCCTTACATTGCCCCCCCCTTTCTTGCGGTCGGCCCCCAATTGCCATTACCTTGCAGTAAAGGGAGATTATGAGGGCTCGTCCTAGAAGGGGTTCGGAGAGATGTTGGCATGCCGCTATATATCATCTATCTATCTAACCCCTGCTTTAAACTCCTGAAAACCTCAATAAGGAAAAACATAACTAGAGAAAAGACACGAGGATTGCTAGGAGACCTATTAGAAGCCTGCCAGAAGTATGCCGGTGACTACCTAGGCTAACCTAAGGATTTTTATGCAACTCTACTTCCAAGCCTTTATACTGGTCTGCAATCAATCGCAAGTGTTATAGGCAATTTGGTGTTCCTAATGTAGTTCCATAGAACCTTTTGGTATGGGATTTGACGTATAGGGCCTTAGCTCACCGTTATCTTTAACTGTTGAGATATAATCTGTGATCCTTTCTCCTAATCCCCTGCGTCACTAATGCATTGCTCCCGCATTTGCCCTTGGGCTGCTATATGCAGTTAGGTAATTAATTAGTTAATTAAAGAGACTTGTCTCTTAAGATTTAGTGTATATGGTTTCAAATCTAGTGGTCCTATACTATATAATTGGCGTAGCTTTACTGCCTAGCAAACAGGAGGCACTTCGCAATAGCGCCTATAGCTATTATGCGACTGTTAAGGACGTTTGTAACGTTGTTCTTTTAATATTATAGTATCGTTTAGGTATAATTTAACCTATATGCATCTTTAATTGACGTCTTAATTGCCTTCCCTGGCCGCATAATCAGTTTTTATAAGGAAGTGATAGTTAAATAACTTATACGCGTGTTTCCTTCCTTCTAAATAACGCTATTATAACGGAGTTATATTAGCAAGGTTACGGCTATTTACTAGAAGGGTATTGGACGGTAAAGTATAAGAACACCTTACTTATTGAGCTGTTCCTTTTCCTTAACACCTTACTTCCCATTATCAACCTTCGTCCAATTTTGGACGTATCTTTGATATATCATTAAGATTTTCTTCTTTTCCATTATTATTTCAGTATGCCTCTTTATTCTCCTGCTGACTGCTCTTCTAAGCCAATTCCTTAGCGTATTCTAGCCCTACTGCTGTATATAGAACCTCAACCTCCGCTAACCCGTAACTGGTGCTAGTCCTGCCTAAATAATTTTGCCTACATGTCCTTAAAAGACCAGAAGTCTGATAAGAGGATTCTAGAGGCTTGTAATAAGACGTACTGTGTCAGATCTAATACCTTTAGTCCTTATAATTAATGCATGCGTACCAAGAGCGGTAGTTACGTTAAGGTAAGTTTTTTTATTCTTAATAGATTTCCATTGCTGACTTTAAGCTTTAATAGCCTAGGCCTAAGTGGCGACATTCCTTTAATGTCCTTAACTACTATATTGCCCGGGCTCTCTCTTATTCCAGCGCAAACGCTAAACAACTTGGTTAAATTTGAGACTATGCCATGGCTATCTATACTGCCTATAATTCCCAGCAAGCCAGCCAGCAACGCCTTATATAAGAGCAAGGTTGGTATACTAAGGATAGGGTAAGGGATGGGGGTAATAAGAAGAAGGTTGCCGTCTACTATAAGAAGGAGTTCGCGCATACGCGTTAAGTTTTAAAAGAGCATAATATAATACAGTATTAGGTAGGTTACCCTTTAGGTACCTAATAGATAGGTAACTAACAGTTGCTGTAGCAAGGTCTTGGTGGTTCTGGACTATGCTAGCCAGCTAATATCTCTGTTTATTCTGGGCTTAAGCGTGTCTTTATTAACTATAAGCTAACGCCGCAAGAGCTTTGTTGGTATTAGTTTGGACCTAATATTGGTGTTAAGTGTTTAAGGATCTCTGCCCTAGCTACACCTTATTGTCCTACCCCTGTTTTTATGCCTACTTATACCCCTACCAAGGGGTCTGGATCCCATTCTCGTTAGCCATTACTTAGTGGCCTAATGGATACTAATCCTGCTCCTAAGGATAAGGCATAGTGGCTTTTTAAATTAGGCATTTGGGATTTATTCTTGTATATAGTAGTAATTGAGAACCTTAATTAGGTACTTAGGAAGGCCTTAAAGGGCTTTTAGGAAGGGCTTAGGAGCCCTAGGAACAATGTTTCTAATATAGATTAATAAATAGGAATGCAATTCTAGCAAAATGCCCTATTAACTCTATGCTATATACGTAAAAAGGCTAAGGACCTGTCCTGCCTTAGGCCGTAGCCTTAATTCTTATAGTTTCCGGAGCCTGTCCGTTTTATATCCAATTTGACCTATTTACTCTTTGGGGCCTTTTACAGTCTACTACGAGCTTTCTTTATAGGTTGCGATAACACCGTAGTATTAGAGCGCTTTCTATAATTTGCAGATTGTAGATCTTAGTCCTAATATTCTTTTAGAATATCTTCGCAATATTTAAGGTGATCCTCTAGTTCCCATATAGAGTCCTTAGCGGGCCAGCCTAGCTATTTAACTTTATATTAAAGCTTGTTCTTAACAGACTTATAGTATAGTATAGCTTTAACCTTATACCACTCGCCCACCACCTTAGGGTGTTTAATTGGGCCTAGACGGAAGTTCTTTTCCGGCAGTGGTCTATGCCATAGCTTTAGTAGGTTTACGTAAAACACTGGATATATATAGGCCATAAATGGGGGTAGCTAGAGATAGTAGGCTAGCTTGCTAATTCGTTCCTTAACTTAGAAGGGACCTAGGTATCTTATATTAAGCTTCTTTGATAGTTAACAGGTCTTGATATTTGTTAAACATAATAGAACCTCATCGCCTACTCCAAAATGCTTATCCTGGTGTTTATAGTTATACCAGAGTCTCTATTACTCTTGGGCATCTTATAGGCTCTGCTTTATATACTTTTATTACTCCTCCCATTCCTAGAGGTATCCTTATACTCTCTAGTGGATGTCCTTTGACTTCCCGGTAGGATCCTATAATTAATTATACGGCCTTAGCCAGTAATTACTAGGTACACTATTAAACCCAAATAGTTAGACGCTATAGGCAATCTGGATTAGTGTATACTTATGCGATGCATATTGCTTTAAATTATAAGCGTACTCTGTGTATAGAAGTAGCTCGCACCAGTTGTCTTGCTAGTAGTTTAAATATATTTGTAGGTAAGACTCCAGTTCCTAGTTCTGACGTTCTATTTACCTGTCTGTTTATAGATGAAAAGCTATACTATAATAGTGGTCTATCTTTAAATAAAAGCATAGATCCGACCAGTACTGGCTTGTAAAGACACTGCCCCTATTAGTAATAATGGAGTGCGGCTGGTCTACTTTAAGAAAGCATTTCTCCTTAATTAGGCTGGTAAGCGCTTATATATTAATTGTCTTGTTAACGGGAAGGTATTAGATATACTTTAAAAACCTATTAATAAGTATAAGGACCGAATTATATGTTCGTCCTTAGCTATCTTTAGATGGCAAAAGATCCATAATAAAGTCTATGGCGTAATGTTGCTATAGCTTACTAGCGGGGGGAACTAATTTAAATAGACCCTATAGCTTATGCCTACGGATCTTGTATACTTAACACTTCTTATAATAGCTAATATACTTCTTTGCTTCCTACTTAAGCTTTAGCCAATAGTATTTGCGCTAAAGTAATTCCACTATTTTAGCTTGACTATAGTGGCCGCCTAGAGGATCGTTGTGATTCCTTATAAGGATCTTCTGTTATAGATTTGCTTTATATAGCACCCAAACCTTGCCATTTCTACGCAGTAGGCCCATTGGGTCCAGTTCCCAATTTTAGCGCCTTATAGCTTCCTTTCTATTACGTTTCCGGTCTACTTCTGCATTAAAGATAGCATAGGAAGCGTCCCTCCGTTATACCTTATAGATGAGATCTATTAACCTTTTGGATAGTTCCTGGGTAAAAGCTGTTTCGTCTTATACTACTCCAAGTATAAGACTTAATGGTACTATGGATCTTGCAACTCTTCAATACGCGTGCATTAGAAAGGCCGCTATAAGGTTAAAGTTCTTTAGTTATTGCAGGGCTCTAAGTTCCGATTGCTCTATGGCTTCGCTTTTAGCTTAAGGGGATAGCTTAGCAATTAGAGGTGGCGTATCACTAGGTTCCAAAGTTGTGTTAGGGACGTCCTATCTAGGTATATTTGGACCCTTATTAGCCACGAACTAGGTACTAGCTAAAATGTTAGTAAAAGCCAATAGGGTTTGCACCGCCTAAGACTTAGTATATAGAGCTATAGATACTTAAGCATCCTATACCTAGAGCTTATTCTATAATGTAGGGAGTAAGATATCTATTATCTGTTTTCCTTCTCCCGTTTTAAAGCCTTTGGCATAGTCTGGCCATTATAACAGTCTATTAGCAGGGTTGTTCTCCCCTAGCTTATATTTAATTTTAAAATTAAATCGCGTAAGCTCCTTTACCTATCTAGCTTATTAAGGTGTAAGCTCCTTTATAGTTATAAAGTAGCATAGATTATAATGATCTGAGAGTACATAAATAGTATGGCTTGCGTGCTTAAGGTAATGTCGCCACTATTTAAAGCAGTTAACTATAGCCAGCAGTTCCTTATTGTGGGTATAATACCTAACTTTAGGCCCCTAGAATTTTCTGCTGTAGAATACTACTAGTCTCTAGTGGAGCTAGGTAGCGTCTGGATCCTTATTGGGTTGCAGTAGGATACTAGCAAGGGCGAAATTTAATATATTAGTAATTATCATTAATGGCTAATCTAGGTCGAAATGCCGCAGCAATGGAGCTTCTATAAACTTTGCTTATAGTTCCTAGAAGGCATCCTAAACCTTTCTAGGCTATAACCATGGTTTATACCATTTAGTTAGTCCCTTCTTAGTTTTCTTCCTTTCTGCCTTTAAGCTTTTTGCTCCTTAGGCTAGGTTTTAGGAAGCTTCCGCAATATAGTTAGATAGGTATTAGGCGACGTCTAAGTAGTTATAGATAAAGCGCCTATAAAAATTAGTAAAGCCTAGGAATACTTAAATATCCCAGTAGCTCTTTAGCTCCGGCCACTCTTAGATTGTTTATACCCGTACTAGGTCCATAACTACGCCTATAGGCGTTATAATGTAACCCAGGAACTCAACCTGCTTAGTATTAAAGGTATACTTTAACGCCTTAGCGTAGAGGCCCCAATTATCCAAACGTTCCAGCACTTGGCGGATGTGTTGCTTGTACTAATCCTTGTCTTCTAAGTAGATTAGGATATTATCTAAATAGATAATATATATGCGGTTAACTAGTCCCCCTAAGGCTCTATAAATATACGATTAGAATGTCATAGGCGTATTAGCTAGCCTAAAAGGCATCACTATATACTTAAAGTGGCTGTATTAGGTCTTAAAAGCGGTCTTCTACTTATCCCCTTCTTTGATATGGAGCCTATAATAGGCGTCTTATAGATCCAGCTTTATAAAGATCTTCGCCCTAGATAGTTAATCTAGCATTTCACTAACTAGTAGTAGTGGGTAACGGTTCTTAATTATGACTTTATTAAGACCGCGATAGTCTATATATAGCCTTATAGTTCCATCTGGTTTTGGGATAAAGAGGATTGGTACGCCTGCTAGCGACTTACTAGGCTAGATCCATCTCTTTTCCTATACACTATTAAGGTATTCCCGTAGGATCTTAAGCTCTTTATAAGAGAGGTTGTAAATAGGAAGGTTTAGGGGTTGTTTACCCTCTTTTAGATTAATTATATAATCGTATTCTAAGTTCTGCGCTATAATTTTAGCTCGCCTACCTAAGAATACCCTTAGTAAGTCCCTTAGGCCTAATGGAATATTTAACAGATTGGGGTCGCGTTTGTCCTCCATATTATTATTGGGTAGGTCCCGGAGCTCCCTTAAAACACTTATGGGTAGCGTTACGCGCTATAGTGGTTGTTTGTATATGGTTGCTACTATATATTAAACCGTTTCATGCGGTAGCTAGTGGAGGGTAGGGAACTCTTTAACGCAGCGTTTAAGGTGCTATAGTATATCCTTTATATATTGCTTGAGCCAGAGTAACTTGTGGCGGTAGAAGTATTTTGTGAGATCTTTAAGATTGCCGCCTCCCTATAGTGTCTCCGCGACCTGTCTGGCAGCTCCCTATGGGGTCTCCATTATAGAGGGGTTATTACCTATGCTAGGCTCTATACCCATCTTGCTATAGAACAGGGGTTCGATCTAATACTCCTTTAGGTATAGAGCGTATACTGTTTTACCTAGAGCTATATCTTCTAGGATATCTTTTAAGCTTGCTAGTAATATACGCCCTTCCGATTCTTTATTGTTCCACTATTTAAAGGCTCCTGTCTTAAAGCGTATTTTAGGGTCTACTTCCGCAAGCCAAGGGTATCCAAGAATAAGGTTATAGCCTTTAAAGTTAGCCGCCTAAAAGGGTTGCAGGCTAACTACCTTAGTGCGGTTATGCATGTCGGCCACTAACACTGTAAGCTTATAGGCACTGTATAGTTTAATCCAATACTTATCTAGGAACCCTATAATAGGTTTCCACTACCTTAGTAATAGGATAAGCTTATACTCTTTTACCAAATCGTATTATATAAGATTAATTTTAGCGCCGCTGTTATATAGTGCTTAGAACTAATATACCTCGCCTATAGGGAGTACTATTTCTAGCTTAATAGCAATACGGAGAGTCTTTCCTTCTGTATCTTGCCCTAGTTGCAGCTGGGAGAGGTCCGCAACTAGGGCTTTTCTTTTTTTAGATTATTAGTATGGTTGTTACCCTACTTGTTTTTCCAATTAGGTTTACCTCTAGAGAAGTTTTCTCTTAACCTTTTAGAGTATTCCCGTAAGGGTGCCGAATAGGTATTAGGTTGGCCCTGGGAGTCTTTCCTATTACTTAAGGTCCCTAACTTTAACCCTTCTAAATTTCTCTTTAAGAACGGCTTCTTTAAAGTTTGGGTCTGCCCTATATTACTACTAGAGTACCTACGCTTTTAGTAACTCCCCGGCTTTCTACTAGAAGAGGTCTAGTTCCTTACCATATCCTTGGCGTTTAGAACTGCTTGTTTGAAATCCGCATATACGGTAATCCGCGGTAGGGCTCCTATGCGCTTTATTTTGTTATAAATTGCTGGCTTAATTCTAGCCTAAATAAATCCAATCTTCTCCTTTTTACGGATGCTACCGTCCTTGTTTTTAAAGGGCTCTAGATCTATTAGTTAAGCACAAGTTTCCACAAAGTTTATAAACTGGTAGAAATTATGGCGGTTAAGCTATATCCCATTCTAGAATAGTTCTATATAATTATATTATACGACGTGCAGATCTTAAGTCCACTTCTTTAGGAAGGTTTGCAGCTGCGGCTATAAGGTAATTTGCTCTTTATTAAGCTAATTAAGTGCGATCTAGTTTAGCAATCGGTCTTTAATCTTACTAATAATCTAGTATATACGCTTTTTAGTATTATCACGTATTATTAGTATCTTAAAGAAGTTGTCTACCTTACGAACCCAATTATTTAGCTGTTAGGCGTTGGGTCTATAACGGAGTTCTAGGCTATTAGAGGCCTTAGCCAATCGGTTTATATCCTTTTTCTATTTATAGCATAGATAACTCTCTGAGTCTTCCATACTTCTTTAGGTAGATACTAGGTAGCCCCTAGGAAGCCCTTAGCCTTAGCTAGGTTATAAAAGAGTTTATCTAGCCTAGATTAATCCCTACTAGATCTAGATTTGCCCTTAAAGGGTTCTAATATGTTTACTAGTAGCCTCCTCCTGCATGGCTTCTAAAAGCCTTACAATAGCTTCCTAATATCTATCTTAAAGGATATTAGTATGGGGCTCTTAACTTTCCAAACTTAGGCCTAGGAAAGCTCTGGCTATAGAAGTAGTATTAGCACTAGTAACTAGTGTAGGCTTCCTAATGAGGCTTAGGTTTTGAGTTAGTATTTAGGTTAAGTTACTAAAAGGGGTAGGCCCGCTTGGCTCATAAGCAGTCTATGCGCCGCCACTATGCTAATTGTGGGCTAATAGTCTTCTGGGAGGGTTCTGGTTGGATCCCTAATTAGACACATTGGTGTATTCCTCTGGCATTTTTAGCTTAGGGGAAGATCTTGGAGTCGCTTCTAGCACTTAATCTTCCAATTGGCCTAGGTGGGGCTAGAGGGGTTCCGGTTGCTTTCTGGCAGCGTTGTGACCGTTATAGAGGGTGTCTGCGTTTTCCTCCGCGTTATTAGTAACCGTAGGTATACGAGAGTCTTCGAGCTCCTAGCGCATCTAGGTGTTAGGGCTTGTTTAGCCGTCTTGCCTAGAGGTTTGTATTATCACAATCTCTCGCTATTAGAGGGACCTTCCTGCCTTAGCGCGACGGCTTTCTATAAGGTATTTGTGGAGTTTCTATTTAGGTCGTCGCGAGATTTTTAAGGGAGGATAGTAGGTGTAAACAAAAATGTAAACAATCTGGTTCTTAAAGCCAGCTGCCCTTCTAAAAAGAGTAGGAAGGATTCGAATGTAAGGGGAACTTGTAGACAGGGGGCTATAAGGACACGATTATGGAACAAGATAGATTGGTGAGAGAGACGAATCCTTAAGGAGGTAAGGCCTTGAGGATCGTGGAGACTATATACTACGGGCACGTGCCTCCGGCACGTGACCGACGGCCATCTGAGGGGTGTCCGGGGGTTGTCCTGAGGGCAACCCGAGGTGACCTGCAATAATATCCCTTACAGTTACCAACACTGATTAGTGGTTAAATACATAACTATAGAACAGCAAGGTTTTTAACAAAAGAGATAGTCTCGTGTAGGGGTACTATATACGCTTATATAAAATGGATCCCGGCGATACTATGCTACCTTAGACTTGCGGAAAACTAGTAACAGAAATATTACTAGATACTAGAAGATACTAAGTTGCGTCTATTATATAGAACAACTACGTTTACAAAGATTTGGTCGAGTACTTTAGGTTAAAAGTATTACTAAACCTAGGGTCCCAAGTCAACGTCCAAAACGCGTTAACTACATCTTAAATTGCCTACCTTTTAATAGCAAACCTACGAGATCCTACAAAACCAAAAACCCTACCTACCTTTAACGTACGATACCCCGTTAAACAACCCTTATTTTCCTTATTTTTTTTTTCTATTAACAAAACAATAGCTATTATAGCGTTAACCTACCTAAAGTAGTATGAGAAAGATATTAACCTGGAGACGTAGGATATAGACATTAACCCTATAAACACCAAGCAATAGGACCTAAACGGATTCTTAGTATACTATATAGCATACTATACAGACCGCGGATACAACGATACTATACTATAGTATTGCATAAAGGAGGACTTTGTTAGATGGATAAAGGAAATATAAGCCCTCGCGAAGAAAAATATTATATAAGACTTCCGTAATTTCCTTTAGGAGAATAGAGTATTTGTCCCTATAGATGGGGGTGCTATTAGAGACAATATTTAGGAGCAAGTTATTAATATAGAAGAAGAGCATAAATGGACTTTATAAGAGATTAAGCACCAATTACGCAATAAAAAGAAGCTTAACTTACGATGGAATCCAAATAATACACTAACAGAGACACGTCCTAATTCTATTACTCCAGGCATAAGTTCTTACGTTCCATATCTATTGCTTCCACTAATTTAACCCGTAACTTTAACTACTGCCCCTTAAAAGCAAGCGCAAGATCCCCTTACTTCGCGATTTAATAACCTTTAAACTCTATTATAGTAAGGTCAGGTACTATACCGTGTCCCATTAAGATCTATATCTCCACTATAGCCTATAAAGTAATCCCCACCTTAATCTCTAATACAATTTTAATGTGGCCTAATACCGCTTAGAGGCACCTTAAAAATGCTTATAGAGCTTACAAAGCTCTATTTAGACTAAAAAAAAAGGTTTAGCGGGGAACTATATAATATCCTTAATTTAAAGCTGCGCATCTTCTATAACTATTACTAGAAGGTTGGACTGGAACCTAACTAATATTATAACGCTTATTCCGTTATGCTTAAGGGCCGCGCCAGTACCTTCTATTATAATCGTTTAGTAGGAAAAAGATACAATTTTAACCAAATAATATATAAGATAAGATGCCACTTTAAAACAAAAGAGAATAAGCAGCAGTATATATTGGAGTAGAGAGAGACTACCTTTCTAAGAATTATTGCTATAAACCCAGATACCTCTTAACTTAATTATCTTTAAAAGCTCTTCAACCAACTTTAGATAATTTAGTATGGTTTATCTAAATTATATTAAAAGGACTTTAGCCTACGCGATTAAGTTATTAGCGTATACTAAGGTATTAAAGAATATAACCTTACTTTCTTTAATCCTGTAAATACTTATAAAGGAGTATATGCTCAATTAAGATCCTCTATTAGCACCGCTTTACGCTCTTAAGAAGTATAGTAATTTAATACCTAACCTTAATCTACTTTAATTAACCTAGCCGACCAACACGATTATAACTAGACTAATTAAATATATGGTGGCCGGGGTAGGGGATACAGTAGAGGGTATAATTAACGTTAACTATAAAGTAATTGTAGAGGTCCTTATGGAGGTTTATCTTAAAACAATTAATAAAAGAAATGCTATGTTTATAAGAAGCTAAATCGCTAGTTAACTAGGCACCCTCTTAATAGATAAAAGAAGGCATATAATAAGTTTCGCCAGAGTGCACGAAACGTTAGAAATTATAAGGTTACTATAGCCTACTTTTAAAGCTTCCTAGTTTAATATAAAGGCAAAAAAGATCTTAAGGGTAAGGTTAACAAGGCCGAATAGCTCCTTATAGATATAGAAATTAAGGACTACTCTCCCAACCAATACTTCACTAAGTATGGTGAGGTAAATAGTATATAAACTGTCGCTGTCCTTAATAACCAATCTATGCTTTATTCTGTTACAAAGTTAGATGTCTTTAATAAGCTAAAGGAAAGTTCCGCGTTCTCCTTTAATAATAGATACTTGGCGAACGACTTCTATAGTATTATACCAGATACTGGAGCCGCAGGAGTATCTATAGTAAGAGAACCTTAAGTTTAAGCTCTTTAGCAGCTTAATAGCTCTGTTTAGATTAACTAATTAACGGCAGGCTAATATATAATTTGCTTTAGCAAGGGTACTGTGATCTCTCTTGGCATAATTAAGGTCCAAACCCTATTAGGATATATTACTTTCTACGTTATTCCTGCAAACACCCCGTTTCTATTCTACATCCAAGATATAGATAAGTTAGGCGTTAAGCTTAATAACCTTAAGAATATACTTATTTAGGGAGATAATTGGGTGCCTATTATACGCAAATAGGGTCACCCTTAGTTGCTCCTTTAGCAGCTAGAAAGGAGCATTGCTTAAAGCCATTTAACTAAGGTAGAGTTACGTTAACTATACCATCGCTTTAGTTACCTATTAGTTTATAGATTGCTTAGGGTTCTTTAGCGAGTAGGTTATAAAGTCAAGGCTAAGACAATTAAGCATCTTATAAAGTACTGCTATTACTGCTAAATAAACCAGAAGTCCACTGGCCGATTTAAGTTCACCCTTAAAGATAACTATAACTTTAACTTCTGTATTATTATTAATATTATGTATCTTAGCGGCAAGCTAGTACTCTAAGTTATTAACCTTTTAACCTTCTTCTAAGCCGCACGTTTCCTAAAGGATATATTAGCTAGGAACGCATAGGATACTCTTTAATTATGCTAGATTAATATCTACTTAGGACCCCCTAATTAAGTTATTTATAACGCAGAAAGGAACTTCTTATCTATAGAGTTTCGGCAATAGGTAAAGGCAATAGAAATTAAGAATAAGTCCCTATTAAGGCATACAATAGTATTGGAAAAGTAGAACAATATTATACGCTATTACGCTAAGTATATAAGATTATTTCTTTAGAACTAGAGGGCGCTAGCAAAGAGCTTACCTTATAAATAGCTGTTAAGGCTATTAACAATTCCGCTAGCCTAAATAGGCTTGTACCTACGTTGCTAGTCTTTAGCGCCTACCCTTAAATAACTAACAATTCTCTACTATCTCCATCCGTTATATAACGAGCTAAGGCTATCCATAAAGCAATAAAGGAGGTGCGCTATATCTACGCTACGCGCTAGGTTAATAACGCACTAAGAATAAGAAACGGTCTAAATACCTTAATTATAATAGATCTACCACTCCAATCTAAAGTATGGGTATAGCGTAAGAAAGGGGGCTAGTTAGGCCCATATATACTTATCGCCATTAAGGGTTAAACTTGTACTCTTTAAATGCCCTATAGACCTACTTAATTCCGCTTAACTGTTGTTAAGCCCTACTATAGGGATAATAGTTTTAAGCCTTTATAGGATGCCCTAGAGGATACCCTAAAGAAGAACTACGATTAATATACTCTAGAAGGTAACTACAATTCTAATATAATTATAGTAGATATACCGCAATTACAACGCGGTAGAGGTCGCCTAAAAGAATTACAAAATTGCCAATATCTTATTAATTTTAAAGAGCAATTCGTTGCCGCTATTAAGAGTAGAGTTAAGTTGTTAATAGCCTTTATAACAGCTAAAGAGAAGGCGGACTTTAAGCTTGTAAAATAACTCTAAAAAAAAAGGCCGTATTATAACTCTAGGAGCCCCTTTCTAAGTATCTAATAAGTAGAAGATTAACGGTCTTATTATAAGAGAAGTCTTTAAATTTAAGAAGTATAACCCTATTAAGTTTAATAGAGTTCGCATCTTTAAGTTAAAAATAGTTAATAAGATTAAGGGCAAAGCTACTAACGCCCTATTTAAGAAGTTAAGGCTGGTTATTTAAGGTTATAATAATAACGGTAAGGAAGTAATTCTTATATAATCCCCTATAATTTAACAAGCTAGTCAGTAAGTTATTATTACGCTAGCTTCCTCCTTAATAAAGAATAGAATAACGGTTTATTTATGAGATATTACTTAAGCCTATACCTAATTAAAGACGTACCTTTAGCGTTTAATATTAGCATACCTTCTAAAACAAATTCGCTACTAATATCCTAAAGATATAATTATGGTCGTGCTTAAGCTATTATATAGAATTGTAGAGGTAGGAACTCACTAATAGGCTACCTATAGCAAGCACCATAAAGAGAAGCTTTTAATAATAACTTCTATATTTAACCCCTACTTCCTTATTATAACTACGGGAACTCTATTTGGAATTATCGGCATACAAACTAATAATATAATTATCTTAGGAGATAACCAATTCTTAGCTCTTAAAGAAGATAAGTTAGTAAAGGCAAATCTTATAGTAAAGCTAAAGAAGAGGCTTAACCTAATAACACTATTACTCTTTAATAGATGCATCCTCTCCCTAAACAAGAACTCCATCGCTTTGCGCTAGAAGGGTTAAGGCAAGAAGATTAACGTTATTAATGTTAATTCTCTAAAGCAAGGATACGTAGAGCAACGCGCTTGTGGAGCTTATATTACTTCTATCTATTAACCTAAGGCTTCCTTTAATCTCTCTATTGCCGCTTAATACCAGGAACCAACTAAGGATAATATTCTTACCCTAAATAAGCGTCTTTTCTAGCAAATAAACCATCTCAATTGGGGACTACTCTATATACCTATTAACCTTCCTACCGCTAAGCTCTTCGTATTTGTTAATAGATTATTTATAAATAATAAAGATTTTAACTCCTAGCTAGGATATAAGATTATAATCGCAAACAAATCTACTAAAGAGAATAACTTTATAATCTACAGCAATCTTATCTATTAAAGCTTAATTAAGAGTAAGCGCATCACTCAAAGCGTTCTAGTATTAGAGATATATAGAATAGTTAGCGGGGTTAACATGGTAATTGCAATTAGAACTACCCTAAAGATAATTATAGATTAACTCAAACTTCCTATTATCCCTATAATTGTATATACCAACTTATATTCCCTCTATAAGTGCTTAGTTAAGCTTAGTACCACAAAGGAGAAGCGCCTTATAATTAATATTATAGCACTTTAATAATCCTACAAACGGTAAGAACTCTTTAAGATTTAATAGATTAATAGCTAAGACAATCCGGTAAATATAATAATAAAGGCAAACCTAAATAAGGCTCTAGAAACGTTTGTTAATATAAACACTCTATATATACGGGTTAAAGGTTAGGTTAAAAGGGAGTAAGAGTATAATATTCCATAGACCCTAATTTTAACTAGCCAATCAGGATTTTCCATGCCCGGTATAGAAAATCGCTATTAGCTTGCTTACTACTAGCGCCTTAGCGGCCCCTTGCCTTCGCGTTAACCCCTAATATTCTTCTTCTTCTTCGCTTAGTATCTTTGTATAGTAGTAATCTATAAGTGTATATAAATAGCAACTATAAAAAAAGAGTTGCCAGTATCAGGAATAAGGCAAGCGGTCGTCACATGTCGTCGCAGCACTAGCGTAGCGAGGAGCCTTAAGCTCTTCGCCCTTCCTTATTCTAATTAAGAAATCATGCATTATCAAACAACGTCACTGTATCTACTTGAGTAGTACTGGTGATTTACCCTATGTTACTAACAATATCAGCAATTATATTATCCGCATAATATTGGTAGCCTACCTCCCTCTTATTAAAGACCTTAGAACGGTATACAAACGCCTTTAAGAGTTAAAGACTGTACTCGCCCCTACTACCTTAGGCCAAAAGCGCGACGTCCTAAATTAATATACGGCTCTTAAAGCCTATAACAAAAAGCAGAGTATTAAAAAATGGTTAAACAACTAGAGGAGCGTCTATAAGCTAGCAGAGGAATTAGAGCTTTTAGACGTACAGGGATTTAGGCCCTACTACGATTTTATACAAGTAATTAAACCCATCTCTTCTAGCTTCGTAGGAGCACTAGAAGTAGATTTTATTTAAAAAGAACGGAAGGACAAAGAGGCCCTATCCATTATCGACCTTATTGAGGAATTTAAGGAGCACTACCGCATGTAGCAAGCATTGTCTACCTTAGGTGCCAATAACTCTGCATTTATAACCCTTTAAAACAATTCTAATTTACACTCTAACGGCAATTCCAATTCCAATAGCAATTTAAATTTAAATTTAAGATAGCACAAGGAATGCATATACGGCATTATACATCGGTTTAATAACTACTATTACATCGCTAAGCATAAGTGCCCTTAAGGATGGAGACCAAGGGCAGACGTCCAGAAGAAAGTAAATAAAGCTATCTTATCTACACCTTGGATTAAACGCATCGTTAACCAAATTTAAAAAAGAAAATAGGAAGCAAAGGAGAACAATCAGAACACAGAATCTACAATTAATTTTAATTCTAAAACCCTACCTTCTACTAAACCAACTAGCCATACTGCCATATTCAGTACTAGTTAAACTCCTTTTAAACTCCAGAACACCTAGATACTTAACCCTGGCGTAGATACCCACGTCTGCAATAATAAAGATGATTTTACCTTCTTATACCTAGCAGCAGAAGACAACTACCTAATTACTAGCAGAAATTTCAAGAAAATACAAGCCTATAGAATAGTAACCATTACTGTTAATACATCTACTGGGCAGTTAAAAATAAAGCTATCCTATATAGCACTAGTACCCACTATGTTTATAAATATTATAGCACTCTTAAGAGCTACTGATAATGACATCCATTTTGACTTAGGACGAAACTTGCTATACCATCTAGCAACTGGCGAAACAGTATACTATGCAAAACGACTAGGGGGACACTGGGCATTGATGCATAGAGAGCCTATAAGTACCCTAGATTTAACTCAATCAACCTTCTTAATAGGAGGATTTCAGCCAAGCCAAATAGCCCGTATGTTACGGACAGCTTAAGTACAATATTACGACTACTTGGAGAGGAGTCGGCGGAAGCTAGTTGGTTAATACAGGCACAGTCCAGGATGGAACCGGTGGAACCATGTGACGAGGAATAGTAAGCGAGTTATATAATGTAATCTATATAATCTATATGGTCTGTAAGATCTGCGACAGAGTAAACAGAGCAGACAGAGTAGATAGAGCAAAGGGATTTCTTAGGCGTAAGGTTGTGTATTTAAAGGACCACAGTCCCTACCCAGATAGTTCTTTCTTCGTAGTGAATCTTAGAATACAATTAGAGTTAATCTGTTGGGTAGCTACTCTACTAGTTGTTACTATTGTCGACTTATTATTTATACCTATATACCCAGCCTATTAACGAACCTACTGTAGTTTTTGCTACAAGGTTCCGTTACATATTCACTACTAAGGTTACGGTATTAAAACAGAGAGGAGTTAAGCAATATGCCACCCAAAGCACCAGTTACAATAATATTGACGGCCATAACTACCTCAGGATTAGGAGACACTAGTATGGCAGATATAGACTTATAGGTGGTCACGAGAGGTTAGTTATAGGAAATAGTTAATTATTTATAAGATAACAGTAAGATACTTAAAGAACGCATTAATGGAATTAAAGTAGTAAAGGTTAAGTTACCGTTAATCAAACGATTCTTAGGGGAGAGGTTAAAACTTAAAGGGTTCCTTACGCAAATACATTTTAAGGTTATGTAAGAAGGAGCGAAGTTAGCAACACCTATAGATTAAGTAGCGTACGCAGGATTGTTCTTAATAGGACGAGCACTTAAGTGGTTTAAACCTTACCTTACCGAGATATAAGTAAGCGGTATGATAACTACTAACTAAGATGTATAATATATGTTTACTAGTTAGAACGGGTTTGCGGAAAGACTAATATAGATATTTAAAGACCCGGAAGCAATAACTACAGTAGAACAAAGGCTTTAAAACTTAGTATAACGTTCTTTAGCAATAGAGTACACAACACAGTTTTAGATACTTATAACGTAGGTTAAGTAGAACAATAAGGCGCTTATAGCATAGTACAAATAAGGACTTAAGGCTAAAGTCTAGGACGCAATTATCCTAATAGAAGATGCGGAAAGTCTAAAAGACTTAATAGATTAATTAATAAAGATTAATAACAGAATCTACTAAAGGAAATAAGCTAAGAAAGGGCAAGACAGAGTTCTATAGTTGTATAAGGCGTAGAGTACGCAATAACAGACACAGAGTTAAAAACTATGGAATAGCGCAGAGCTAATAGACCTAAGCGGTACCAAAGAGTCTAAGAGATAGATAAAGAAACTATAAAAACCTAGAGGTTAAGGATTAAGTAATTATAGGATTAAGGAGCAGAGGCCAAACTAGGGATCTTAATAGTAGAAGACGTTTAGGCGGACTCTATAACAAGAACAGTGGTTTAAATTAAAAGCTTGCATAAATTATAGAAAATAGGGTTATTTCGCCAGAGACTATAGAGGTGGTTAGAGTAACCACGCGGTAAAAGGCACCAGGTTATTAGAGTACGATGGTGCGGATATAAGTATATTGCGCGGAACTAAGGAGTATTCAATTAAATACTTCGCGTTTTATTATAATAACGCATACTAAGTTTATAAAGACACTAAGTATAGCGCAAGCTATTAGCCGCAAGAGCTAGAGTTAAGAGAACTTAAAGGAACTAGAGAGTTAGACGAAGAATAAGATTAACTCTATAAGCTAAATTAAGATATTACAGCAACGTGCGGATAAAGATTAGCAGTAATAACAATAGAGTCGGAGTACTTATTAATTAATAGTAACGAGGAAGAAAAAGAGGCTAACTAAGAGCACTTAAACCTTAATAACGCAATAGAAGTAGAGACTGAAACCACCATAAAACGTGGATTAGTAACGGGTATTATAACACCATTAAATATAATATCTATTACTTTATAAGATGGAAGGAGTAATATCTAAAGACGATTAAGCAAGCAGATAACTGCTAGTGCTAGCTTACCACTTATATAAGGTAAAAGGCCATAGGCTTAAGATTCTTAAGAAGAGATAAGAGAGATCTAAGATTTGCAAAACATGATAAGGATAGCTTAGGAACCCATAATGGACAAAAACCAATAGGAAAGGGCAGCGACTTAGTTTAGTAGTAAACAAATAAGTGCAGGACGTAAGTTTAAGAACTATAAGTTTAGGGAATAAGTAAGAACATTAATCCTAGGTAAACGCAGTATTTAGCCTAAAGATTAAAAAGTTAATACTAAGATTAAGAAGTAAGATAACTTTAAGAATCTAGCTATAAGACGCAGAAAATAAGAAACTATGGATGAATTTAGAGTAAGAATTATTGCATGGCAAGAGTAAAAGCTAGATAAGAGATTAGCTATACCCAGTTATATAAGAGACAGAGCACCTATATGAAGAGTCACTAATAGGCCTAAGGTAGGGACGCCTAAAGTAAAGTAGTTAAACAAACTGGAATAAGAAGAGGATCTAGGGATTCTAACTAGGTTTAAAGAAAGACATACTAAAGGATGTTACGACGCAGTAATAATAAGGTACTTTCTAATAGACAAACTATATATACTAAACCAGCTATATGGAAAGTGGTATAGGCAATAACACAACGATAAATGGGCAGATTTCTATATGTGGCTAGACAAAAAAGTTGTCTAAAACTAACCCATTATAAAGAAACGCAAAAGTTACATTAAAGGAGCGTTAATTATAATGTTAAAGAACCTAGAAGAAGGATCTAGGGACTAAAGAAGTAAGCAATAAATTTTAGTACCCGTAGAAGAAATACTAGTAGTTAGGTTAATACGGTATAGGTTTAAACTTAAAAGTAAAGACGAGCTAAGAGTTAACCCAAGTTACTTAGCGTATTATATACTATTATAGATAGCTTGTGTGGATAATATATGTAATATGCATAGGGCACTAAAAGATAAGAACCGGAAATACCTAGTAAGGATATATTAGGCACTAGAAGAGAAGCGGTTTAGAAACGCTAAGTATATATATAGATGGCACCTAGTAGAAGTATAGAGTTAAGGGGACCTAATGCTTTAACCAAGAAGATTCCTTATGGAAGAATGCCTAGATAGATAATAGTAGTGGGAGTACCTAGAGAATACTTATCTATGGTATATAGAGGAAAAGAAATGAACTAAGTATTGGCTAAAAGTGGACCAAGTATAAGCAGGATTTAGCAGCTAATAGTTAGGAAAAGGGGAGGCCTATAAAACTAAAGGGAACTAGTGGTAAAGCCTTAAACCCTTAAAGGAATTTAAGGATAATACCTAAATTTATAAATTAAGTGGTAGGATTAGCAGTTTAAAGCACTAATAGATAGTAGAGTAATGAGGAACTATATATTACTAGTAGTAGTAAAAAAAATAGGGTTACCACACAGATAAAAGGAATACTTATATCTACTTATAACAATTTTAGAAGATTAGATAGCCTATAGAGGAGGTATTATTAATTTTAAAACAGAACCTATTTAGCTAACTATTAAAAAAAGACTAGTTAAGATATCTTTTAATATCCTACCATTAGGATAGGATGAGGCAATACTAGGAATACCTTAGTTATAGGAATATAATCTAAAGATTAATTAGGTTATAGGCTAGGTTAATATTAGGGATACTTAATAATGTAAAACGTAATAGTAAACTAAGTTAGTATGGTACTAAGTTAGAGCAATATGTAAAAAGACTAAGTAAGGCTTAAGTTATGTACTAAAGAAATACCACAAGTATGGTAAAAAGTTATGGTTACTAGAAAGTGAAAAGCTGTTAGAGTATATAGTATAGGACTATAAAATAGAGTTAAAACTAGGAATAAGTTTAAGGTTTTTTTTAATCTACAAGCTTACTAAAACTAAGTTAGTAGTACTTAAGGAGTTTGTCTAGGAGAACTTATGTAAGGGATATATTAAACCGTTGCAGTTATTAGTAGAATATCTAGTGTTGTTTATCCTAAAGAAAAACGGAAAACTTAGGATGTGTATAGACTATAGATAGTTAAATAGCATTACTAGGAAGGATAGGTATCCTTTACCCTTAATTAGTAAAATCTAAGACAGGATAGGCAACGCGAAAATCTTTATAAAGATAGATTTAAGGTAGGTATACCATTAAATTAGGATTAAGGAAGGCGATAAATAAAAGGCAGCCTTTAGGTTAAAGGAAGGACTATATAAACTATTAGTTATACAATTTGGGCTTATAAACGCACTAGCGATATTCTAAAAGCAAATTAATAGTATATTAGGAGAACACCTTAATAAGTTTATTATAGCATACCTTAATATTATTATTATCTACTTAGTAAGTAAGGAAGAACATGGAGAATATATTAAATAGGTCTTAAAGAGACTATAAGAAGAATAGATGCTAGTAGCAATTAAAAAATACAAGTTCTTTACTAGGAAGACCAATTTTGTTAAATTTATTATTAAACTAGAACGTATTAGCATAGACCTAAAGAAAGTTAAAGCTATAGTAAGTTGGCAGGAACTAGAGAACGTTATATAGTTAAGGTTGTTTCTAGGGTTTTGCAACTCCTATAGGAGGTTTATTACACAGTAGTTAAAGAATATTGAGCTGTTTATAAGGCTAACAAAGAAAAAGGAACCGTAGGTATAGGAAAACGAGTAAAAGAAGTTATTTAGAGAATTTAAGGGGTTGTTTACCTAGGAACTAATTCTTAAAGTCTACTAACTAAAGTTAGAGACGGTTGTTAAGATAGATATATTAGACTTTGCACTAGGAGTATATTTGCTATAAAAGCATTAGGACGTATGGTATTTAGTAGCATACTATAGTTAAAAAATAATACTACTAGAACTAAACTATAATATCTATAACAAGGAGTTGCTAGGTATAGTTATAGTACTTAAGAAATAGAGAGCATTCTTACAAGGCATAGAGAAACTATTTATAGTTAAAATAGACTATAAGAACCTTATAGGATTCCTAATAATAAAGGAACTCAACTAAAGACAAGTTAGATGGGCGGAAATGCTTATAAAATACCATTTTAAAATTCAGTATACTAAGGGTACAGACAATACATAAGTAGACGCTCTAAGTAGGAAGGCTAAACTACAAAATAATAAAAAGCTATTAGGGGCTTTACTACAAAAAGATTAAGATGGATTAATTAGGTATAACTACCTAAAAATTATAGCAACCAAAGAAAGATAGATCTATAAATTACCTAAGAGTAATTAGATATAGAAGATCTAAGATATATAGGTAGAGGATTTAGACTTAGAGTAATATAAAAATAGGGAAGCTACTTATATTCTAAAGACGGTTATAGAGGAGTTTATAAAAGAGTTTTATAAGGGAATGATATAAGGACATAGCGGAGCTATAGGCTTAGTGTTAAGACTTTAAAAGGAGTATATTATATAAGGAATCTGGGGACTAGCAAGATAAGTTATAAGGGAATATCTAGATTGCTAAAGAAATAAACTAACGAGGCATAAGCCGTATAGAGGGCTATAACCTATTAAAACACTAGAAAGACCATAGGAAGTTATATTATAGGACTTTATTATTAAGTTACCAAAGTTAAGAGATCCTATTATAGGGCAAGATCACAACACGATTTTAGTAATAGTAGATAAGCTAATAAAGTAGGGATACTTTATAGTATGCATAAAAGAGATATTAGTAGAGGATGTCGCTAGAATCTATATTAAGGAAGTGTTTACAAAATATAGAGCACTAGGTAAAATTATATCGGATAGAGATCTAAGATTTGTAATAGTATTTTAGGAAGTATTTCTAGCAGAATAAGGAGTTCACGCAGTAACCTTAATAGCGTATTATCCGCAGATGGACGGATAAATAGAAAGACTAAACTAGACACTAGAGCAGTATCTAAGGCATTATATTAATTATACACAGAATAATTAGGTATCGTTATTACTAGTTATACAGTTTATATATAATACGACACTATAAGAAGGAATAGGGATATTACTATTTAAGGTAAATTACGGGTATAAGCCAAGAACATCGTTATTACTACGTTAAGTAAAGAAAACAAGTAGTATAGCTAAAGAAAGAATAGAGACTTTAATAAATCTTTATAATTACCTTAAAGAGACAGCTAAACTAGTATAAGAACGAATAAAAAGGTACTATAATGCTAAGAGATCTAAGGGACCAGATCTTAAGGAGGGGGATAAAGTATAGCTACTATACAAAATTTTCAAGAGTTAATGACTAAGCAAGAAGTTAGACTATATTAGACTAGGACCTTTTAAAATCGTATAAAGAATTTTATTAGTTACGTATAAGTTAAACCTACTAGCCAAAATGAAAATCTACCCTATACAGTATATCGCAATGCTAGAACTAGCATACGGTAATATTAAGCCACTAGTTTACAAGGCAGACATGTATAAAAAATAGGAAGAAGACAAATGGCAAGTTTTAAGGATTATTAGTCATAAGGACGTAAATAAGGAAACGTAGTATAAAGTAAAGTAGATAAGCTATAGTAAGACTACCTAGGAACCACTAAGTAACCTAAAGAACGCTATGGGAAAGGTATAAAAGTATTAGAAGAAAGTAGGTTAGGGAGTATTAAAAAAGGATCGCTAAAGGACAAGTTACCTAAGGGGGACCTAGGAAGAGCAACTACTATATTACTTAGAGTTGTTTCCTTCTCTAGAAACTCTACTTTCTTATTACCTAACTTAGCCAAACCCTACTTAACCAGTTTCTACTTTTTAGAGCGAACCTTCTTACGAACCTTCTTAAGACGGATTAACTAAGTGGAAGTAGCGAGACGAGACTTAAGAGCCTATTGCTAAGTATTAGCAGCCTCTCGCTTAGCGTTCTAAGAATAGTAGAGTTCTGCTAGAGCGACTAATAGCTTATCATTAAGCTTTACAGCGGCAGATTAAACGCGAGACCCTATAATAAGTTACTTAGGGAACTTAAAGACTACTAAGAGTTATAGAACGCGCACACTTAGCGTTAGAGATAGAGCGAATATTATAAGATAATTAAACGTTTGCTTTAGTGCACTCTAAATAAAAAGAGGGTTGCCGAGATAAAGGACTTACTAGCGCAACACAAACCAACCCCTTTTTCGCATAATAAGAACACGGGGATAGTATAATCTTACCTAGTAACAGTATAGAGGAAACCATACACGCATAACAAAGAGTTAAAGAAGAAGAAGAAGCTTTAGGTATAATAAGTAAAGATATTAACCAAATTAATTAAACGGATATTATACCTCTAGTGGACAGCTTAGAAATATTAGAAATCTTTAAGGACGAAGATAAAGAGGAGGGATATAGTATTACGGACAGCTTAAGTACAATATTATAACTACTTAGAGAGAAGTCGGCGGAATGTTACGGACAGCTTAAGTACGATGTTACGACTACTTGGAGAGGAGTCGGCAGAAGCTAGTTGGTTAATATAGGCACGGTCCAGGATAGATCCGATAGAACTATATAACGAGGAATAGTAGCTAAGATCACGTAATATAATCTATATAATCTGTATAATCTGTGTAATCTATAGGACAAAGTATATAGAGCATACATACCTTATAGAGCGAAGGGATTTCTTAGGCGTAAGGTTGTGTATTTAAAGGACCACAGTTCCTACCTAGATAGTTCTCTTTTTATAGTAAATTTTAGAATATAATTAGAGTTAATTTGTTAGGCAACTACTCTACCAATTATTATTACGTTGTTGACTTATTATTTATACCTATATACCTAGCCTATTAACGAGCCTACTATAGTTCTTGCTACAAGGTTCCGTTACACATTTACTACTAAGGTTACGGTATTAAAACATAAGAGAAGTTAAATAACATGCTACCTAAAGCACTAGTTACGACGCAGTTGACGACCGCAACTACCTTAGGATTAAAAGACACTAATATAGTAGATATAGACTTATAAGTAGTTATAAGAGGTTAGTTATAGAAAATAGTTAATCGCTTATTAGACAATAATAGGATACTTAAAGAACGCATTAATGGAATTAGAGTAGTAAAGGTTAAGTTACCGTTAATTAAGCAATTCTTAGGAGAAAGGTTAAAACTTAAGGGGTTCATTATGTAAATACACTTTAAGGTAATATAGGAAGGAGCGAAACTAGTAATACCTACGGATTAGGTAGCGTACGTAGGATTGTTCTTAATAGGAAGAGCACTAGAATGGTTTAAACCTTATCTTACTAAGATATAAATAAGCGGTATAACAACTACTAACTAAAATATAAGGTTTATAAAGAGACTAATATAGATATTTAGAGACTTAGAAGTATTAACTATAGCGGAATAAAAGCTTTAAAACTTAGTATAACGTTCTTTAGCAATTAAGTATATAACATAGTTTTAGATACTTATAACGTAGGTTAAGTATAATAATAAAGCGCTTATAGTATAGTATAAATAGGGACTTAAGGCTAAAGTTTAGGACGTAATTATCCTAATAGAAGATGCGGAAAGTCTAAAAGACTTAATAAATTAGTTAATAAAGATTAATAATAGGATCTACTAAAGGGAATAAGCTAAGAAAGGGCAAGACAGAGTTCTATAGTTATATAAGGTATAGAGTACGTAATAATAGATATAGAGTTAAAAACTATAGAATAGCGTAGAGCTAATAGACCTAAGCGGTACTAAAGAATCTAAGAGATGGATAAAGAAACTATAGAAACCCAGAGGTTAAGGATTAAGTAATTATAGGACTAAGGAGTAGAGGCTAAATTAGGGATCTTAGCAGTAGAAAATATTTAGGCGGACTTTATAATAAGAGAAATGGTTTAAAGATAGAGCTTATATAAATTATAGAAAATAGGGTTATTTTGTTAGAGACTATAGAGGTAGTTAGAGTAACTATGTAGTAAAGGGCACCAGGTTATTAAAGTACAATAATGCGGATATAAGAGTATTGCGCGGGACTAAGGAGTATTTAATTAAGCACTTTACGTTTTGTTATAACAACGTATGCCGAATTTATGAGGACGCTAAGTATAGCGCAAGCTATTAGCCGTAAAAGCCAGGGTTAAAAGGACTTAAAGGAACCAGAGAGTTAGATAAAGAATAAAATTAACTCTATAAGCTAGATTAAGATATTATAGTAATATATAGATAAAGATTAGCAACAATAATAATAGAGTTAGAGTATTTATTAATTAACAGTAATAAGGAAGAAAAGGAGACTAACTAGGAGTATTTAAACCTTAATAATATAATAGAAGCAGAGACTAAAACCACTATAGAATGCGGATCAGTAATAGGTATTATAATACCGTTAGGTATAATACCCATTGCTTTATAAAATAGAAGGAGTAATATTTAAAGACGATTAAGTAAGCAGACGACTGCTAGTGCTAGCTTACTACTTATAAAAGGTAAAAGGCTATAGGTCTAAGATTCTTAAGAAGAGATAAGGAAGGCCCTAGACTTATAGAATATAATAAGGACAGCTTAAGAACCTATAATGAATAAAAACCGATGGGAAAGAGCAGTAACTTAGTTTAGTAATAAACGAATAAGTATAGGACGCAAGTTTAAGAACTATAAGTTTAGGGAATAAGTAAGAACGTTAGTAATTCTAGGTAAATATAATATTTAGCCTAAAGATCGAAAAGTTAATATAAGGATTAAGAAGTAAGACGACTTCAAGGATCTAGCTGCAAGACGTAGAAAATAAGAAACTATAGATAGGTTTAGGTAAAGAATTATTGTATAGTAAGAGCAAAAGCTAGATAAAAGGTCAGCTATGCCAGGTTATATAAGGGATAGAGCACCTATATAAAGAGTTACTAATAGGCTAAGCGCAGGGACGCCTAGGGTAAAGTAGTTAAATAAACTAGAATAAGAAGAGGATCTAGATATCCTAGTTAAGTTCAAAAAAAGACACACTAAAGGATATTACAATGCGGCGATAATAAGGTACTTTCTTATAGATAGACTATATACACTAAACTAGTTATACGGAAAGTGGTATAGGCAATGACATAATAATAAATAGAAAGACTTTTATATATAGCTAGATAAGAAAGTTGTCTAAGACTAACCTATTACGGAGAAACACATAAATTATATTAAAGGAGCGTTAATTATAATATTAAGGAACCTAGAGGAAGGATCTAGGGACTAGAGAAATAAGCAATAAATCTTAGTACCTATAATAGAAATACCAGTGGTTAGGTTAACTAAGTATTGGTTTAAACTTAAGGATAAAGACAAGCTAAGAGTTAACCTAAGTCACCTAGCGTATTATATACTATTATAGATAGCTTATATAGATAATATATATAACATATATAGAGCACTAAAGGACAAAAACTAGAAATACTTAGTAAGGATATATTAGGTACTAGAAAAGAAACGGTTTAGAAATGCTAAGTATATATATAGATAGCACCTAGTAGAAGTACAGAGTTAAGGGGACCTAATGCTTTAACCAGGAAGATTCCTTATAGAAGAATGCCTAGATAGATAATAGTAGTGGGACTGCTTAGAAAACACTTATCTATAGTACGTAGAGGAAAAGAAACGAACTAAGTATTAGCTAAGAGTAGACTAAGTACTAGTAAAATCTAGTAGCTAATAGTTAGGAAAAGGGGAGGCTTATAAAACTAGAGGGAACTAGTAGTAGAGCCTTAGACCCTTAAAAGAATTTAAGGATAATACCTAAACTTATAAGTTAAGTAGCAAGATTAATAGTTTAAAGCATTAGTAGATAGTGGAGTAATAAAAAACCATATATTACTAAAGGTAGTGGAAAGAATAGGGTTACTATATAGACAAAAAGAATACATATATCCACTTATAATAATTTTAGGAGACTAGATAGCCTATAAAGGGGGTATTATTAACCTTAAAATAGGACCTATTTAGTTAACTATTAAATGGAGACAGGTTAAGATGTCTTTTAATATCCTACTATTAGGGAAGGATAAGGCAATACTAGAAATACCTTAGTTATAGGAATACAATCTAAAGATTAATTAGGTTATAGGTTAGGTTAATATTAAGAATACTTAATAGCGCAGAATGTAATAGTAAACTAAGTTGGTATAGTACTAAGTTGGAGCAACGTATAAAGAGACTAAGTGAGGCTTAAGTTATATACTAAAAAGATACTACAAGTATAGAAAAAAGTTATGGTCGCTAAAAAGTAAAAAGCTGTTAGAATATATAGTATAGGACTATAAAATAGAGTTAGAAGAAGGAATAAGTCTAAAGTTCTTTTTAATCTATAAGCTTACTAAAACCAAGTTAGTGGCACTTAAGGAGTTTATCTAGAAGAACTTATAAAAGGGATATATTAAACCGTTATAGTTATTAGTGGGATATCTAGTACTGTTTATCCCAAAGAAAAACGGAAAACTTAGGATGTGTATAGACTATAGACAGTTAAATAGCATTACTAGGAAGGATAGGTATCCTTTACCCTTAATTAACAAAATCTAAGATAGGATAGGCAACGTAAAGATCTTTACGAAGATAGATCTAAGGTGGGCGTACTATTAGATTAGGATTAAGAAAGGCAACGAATAAAAGGCAGCCTTTAGGTTAAAGGAAGGACTATATAAGCTATTAGTTATATAGTTTGGACTTATAAACGCACTAGCAACATTCTAGAAGCGAATTAATAGTGTGTTAGGAGAACACCTTAACAAATCTATTATAGCATACCTTAATAATATTATTATCTACTTAGAAAGTAAGGAAGCACACAAAGAACACGTTAAATGGGTCTTAAAGAGACTATAAGAAGAATAGATACTAGTAGCTATTAAGAAATGCGAGTTCTTTATAAGGAAGACTAATTTTATAGGATTTATTATTAAACTAGGAAAAATTAGCATGGACCTAAAGAAAGTTAAAGCTATAGTTAGTTAGTAAGAACTAGAGAACGTTATATAGTTAAGGTTGTTCCTAGGGTTTTATAACTACTACAGAAGGTTTATAGCATAATAGTTAAAAAGCATTAAGCCGTTTATAAGACTAATAAAGAAGGAGGAACCGTGGATATAGGAAACTAAGTAAAAGAAGTTGTTTAAGGAACTTAAGGAGTTATTTACCTAGGAACTAATCCTTAAGATCTACTAACTAAAGTTAGAAACGGTTATTAAGATAGATATATTAAACTTCGCACTAAAAGTATATTTACTATAGAAGTACTAGGACGCATAGCATCTAGTAGCGTATTATAGTTAGAAGATAACACTACTAGAACTAAACTATAATATCTATAATAAAGAGTTATTAGGTATAGTTACAGCATTAAAGGAATAGAGAGCATTCTTATAAGGCACAGAGAAACTATTTATGGTTAAGACGGACTATAAGAACCTTACAGGATTCCTAATAATAAAGGAACTCAACCAAAAACAGGTTAGATGGGCGGAAATGCTTATAGAATACTATTTTAAGATTTAGTATACTAAAGGTATAAATAATACACAGGCAGATGCTCTAAGTAGAAAGGCTAAACTATAAAATAATAAAAAGCCGTTAGGGGCTTTACTGCAAAAGGATTAAGATAGATTAATTAGGTATAACTATCCAAAAATTATAGTAACTAAGGAAAGTCAGATCCATAAATTACTAAAGAGTAATTAGATATAGAAGATCTAAAAGGTATAGGTAAGGGATCTAGACACGGAATAGTATAAGAATAGAAAAGCAACTTACGTTTTAAGGTCTATTATAAAAGAGTTTATTAAGTTATTTTACAAGGGACTAACATAAGGACATAATGGGGCTATAGGCTTAGTATTAAGACTTTAAAAGGAGTATATTATTTAAGAAATCTGGGGACTAGTAAGATAAGTTATAAAAGAATATCCAGATTACCAAAGAAATAAACTGATAAGGTATAGCTATATAGAGGGCTATAACCTATTAAAATACCAGAAAGACTATGGGAAGTTATATTATGGGACTTTATTATTAAGTTACCAAAGTTAAGAGACCCTATTATAGGATAGGATCACAACGCGATCTTAGTAATAGTAGATAAGCTTATAAAGTAGGAATACTTTATAGCGTGCATAGAAGAGATATTAGCAGAAGATATTACTAGAATCTATATTAGGGAAGTATTTGTAAGATATAAAGCACTAAGCAAGGTTATATTAGACAGAAATCTAAGATTTATAGTAGTATTCTAGGAGGTATTCTTAGCGGAATAAGGAGTTCGCGTAATAACCTTAATAGTATATTATCCGCAGACAGACGGACAAACGGAAAGGTTAAATTAGACACTAAAGCAGTATCTAAAACACTATATTAATTACGCACAGAATAATTAGGTATTATTATTACCAGTTATATAGTTTACATATAATATAAAACCATAAAAAGGAATGGGAATATTACTATTTAAGGCAAATTACGGGTATAAGCTAAGAATATCATTATTGCTATATCAAGTAAAGAAAACAAGTAGCACAGCTAAAGAAAGAATAGAGACTTTAATAAATCTTTATGTAGACCTTAAAGAAACAGCTAAACTAGTATAGGAAAGAATAAAAAGGTACTATAACGCTAAGAGATCTAAGGGACCAGATCTTAAGGAGGGAAATAAAGTATAGCTACTACATAAAAATTTCAAGAGTTGACAACTAAGCAAGAAGTTGGACTATATTAGACTAGGACCTTTTAAAATTATATAAAGAATTTTATTAGTTACATATAAACTAAACCTACTAGCTAAAATAAAAATCTACCCTACATAGCATGTCGCAATGCTAGAACTAGCACACAGGAATATTAAGCCACTAGTTTATAAGGCAGACATATATAGAGGGCAAGAAGAGGATAAGTAGCAAGTTTTAAGGATTATTAGTTATAAGGACGTAGATAATAAAACGTAGTATAAAGTAAAGTAAATAGGCTATAATAAGACTACCTAGGAACTACTAAGCAACCTAGAGAATGCTATAGGAAAGGTATAAGAGTATTAGAAAAAAGTAGGTTAGGGAGTATTAAAAAGGGATCGCTAAAGGATAAACTACCTAAGGGGGACTTAGGAGAGCAACTACTAAGTTACTTAGAGTTGTTTTCTTCTTAGAAGACGTCACTCTCTTATTACCTAGCTTAGCTAAACCCTATTAAACAAGTTTCCACTTCTTAGAACGGACCTTTTTATATACTTTCTTAAAATAAAGCAGTTAAGCGTAAGTAGAGGCGCGGGCTTTAAGAGCATAACGCTCCTTATCTCTTACCCGCTTAACGCAAGTATAGTCTTTGTCTTAAAGACAACAAATCTCGCCTAGGGCACTAGAGAGCTTATTATTAAGCTTTACAGCGGTAGATTAAACACAAGACCCTATAATAAGTTACTTAGGGAACTTAAAGACTATTAAGAGTTATAGGACGCGCACACTTAGCGTTAAAAATAGAGCGAACGTTGCACAACAACTAAATATTTGCTTTAGTGCACTCTAAATAAAAAGAGGGTTATTAAGATAAAGGACTCGCCAATATAATACACACTAACCCCTCTTTCGCATAATAAGAATATGGAGACAGCATAACCTTACCTAGTAATAGTATAGAGGAGACCATACGCGCATAACAAAAAGTTAAAGAAGAAGAAGATGCTTTAGGTATAATAAGTAAGGATATTAACTAGATTAATTATTATTATTATTTATTGCTTAACGTCCGATTCGGATCCCTGTTGGGCCTACGCGGACTACTCCTTATATACATGTAGGGAGAAAACTCTATTTGAGAAAACCCCGTGATCCGTCTCCCCGCCTTTTGGGGCTCGCTTGCGAGTCGCCTGCGAGTCACTAGTGGTGCTCTACTACCTTACTTTTTAACCTCCTTGGGAACTACTGCTGCCGTAACAAACCTACGGACGCGCTAGTATTACACACTGTACTCTACTCCTGTAGGGTTATTAGGGGGCGCCTATTACTCGCCCCTTTGCCTTCTATTGCTATTTCCTTTGCAACCCGGAACTGGTCTAGCACATTTTGGCTAATAAGCCACCGGGTAGCCGCCTTAAGGCCTTTCTATGTTAAGAGCAGTGTATTATAGTTTTCTGTGCCAGCTGCTAAGAGTATTGCTTCTTAGCTGGTGCGTAAGGGGCATAACAGTATTACGTGTTTTGGTGTCTGTCTTGGCCAGCTATATTCGCACCTTAGGCTACCTACTAGGACACCCACCCAGTGAAGCCAATCTTTTAGTCCTATTATTCCTGTCCTTAAGAGTGTTGCTATTGTATTTTCTGCCTTTGTTAGGCCCTCTTAGAGCCCTTGGGTATTTACCTCCCATAGCGTTGCCTATGCTATGGCTTGGGTTCCCCTTGCCTGAGCCTGCCTCTGTACCTTTAACTCCTATTCGTCTCTCCAGCGTCGGTCCAACCAGTATTGTATTGCGGTAGATGGTTTTCCAGTACTCTTTTATGCTCTACTTTGGCTCCTTTCTCTCCCTTACTATTGTCTTTGCTGGCCTCTTGCGCGTCTCCCTTTCTCCTCTATATAGGCCTGGGCCCTAGCGCCGCACTATTCTTCTTCTGCTTTCTCTACCTGTTTTCCTAATATATCTTCCCTACTTTAGGGTTGTTGGTTCCTTCTCCTATAGGGCACCCTAGGGTCC
>Ga0307507_10003154_pt1 | contig 32757 bp, 9 predicted proteins | sample 7_EM_MG_FD_207223 | JGI IMG/M metagenome (GOLD analysis project Ga0307507, IMG submission 207223) | Populus trichocarpa ectomycorrhiza microbial communities from riparian zone in the Pacific Northwest, United States - 7_EM | ecosystem: Host-associated > Plants > Roots > Unclassified | place... | reverse complement strand
AGCCTTATAAATAGCTTTAAAGTAGCTTTTATTTATTTAAAATATGTTATTAGTATAAAAGAGGTAAATATAATTATGGTTGCTAAATGCGCAGATTACTGGCAGGTTGCGCACAGGCTGTGTGTCAAAAAAACACGACATAGGCTAGTTGGTCGAGTTGCCAAATGACCTTAACTGCGCGCCAATTGCGTCAACCACCAACCATTGAGGCCATTGAAAGGGTACCATATTTTGCTGATGTAGCTATGGCTATTTTAACAAAAGCCATTCTAGTTAAGGCGTACTGGTCTATTAGGCTTATTAAGCGAGCTTATCTAGCTCTATAGAGAGCTTACTAGATTATTATGGACGAGTGTAAGAATATCTAAAAAGAACTGGCTTTATAGATGGCTATAAAAGCCGTTAATAACACCACTAGCCTTAATGGACTAGTACCTACCCTCTTGGTTTACGGAGCCTACCTAAGGATAAGCAACCTAGGCCTTACTACCCCGTCTATTACGGAACAAGCAGCTGTAATACAGAAGGTAATAGCCGAAATAGTTAAATTACGGGCTAAATAAGCTGTTAATAGCGCCCTATATTACCGCAACGGACCTAATATAACCTTAGTTTATAACTTCCCGCTTAATTCTAAAGTCCTTATATGGCGTAAGAGCAGTAACTAGACTGGACCTTATTATCTACTAGCTATAGAAGACAAAACATACTATGTATAACTTCCTAGCGGACCAACTAACTTTAGAAGCACATCCGTAAAACCCTACTTTTGGTCTAAAAATACCTGTGCTGTTAAACTAGATAAACTAGAAGCACCTGCTAAACCAGATAAACTGGAAGCACTTCTGCCTACTTTAAAAGTCCCCTAAAAACCTACTAAACCTACTAAACCTACTGTAAAGCGTGGCCAAGGACGCCCCTGTAAGAACCCCATAACGGAGAATCACCTAGCCTCCGTAGGTATATCCGCAAGGCAATCTCCGCCTATAGATATATTAGTTCTAGTACAGGAAACCCCTTTTATGGACTTATAACGCAAAGAGATTAACAGACTACTTAAAAAGGGCGTCTTTGCGGTTATAATGGAGAGAGATGTTCCGCAAGGCATCCGTATATTCAACTCACGCTTTGTTAACAAAATTAAGCACCCTAGTACTGACAAAGCCTTTAAAAAGTTAAGGCTTGTTATATAAGCTTATAATAACTAGGGAAAGGACTTAGTCCTTACACAATTGCCTATAATCTAATAAGTTAGCTAATGGATTATACTTGCACTTACGCCTGGCCTATAGCAAAGCAAACCCATAGCTCTTTACCTATAGGATATTTCACAAGCCTATGTATAATCCAATACCTACCTAAGTAGGGACATCTTTATACAACCACCGCTAGAGCTTAATTTGCAACCAGGAACAATTTTATAGGTTATAAAACCACTTTATAGAGTGCCAAAAGCTAGAAACCATTGGTTTAAGACATACCACTAGCACCACGTCTGTAAACTTAAAATGGAGCAGTTAACCTATAACCCTTGCCTCCTATACACCCTATTAAACGGCCTTAGTATTATTGGACTCTAAACAGATAATACCCTTTTCTTAGCAGACCGGACATTTACGGACGCTAAAGAGACTAAACTATAAGAAGCTAAGTTCCTGGTAAAGCCACAAAAGCAGTTAACTAAGCAGACTCCAATTAAGTTTAACGGAGGCTTTATTATATAAAAGGGCAACTTAATCTAGCTAACCAAGGAACGCTAAGCTTAAAACCTAAAGCTTGTTATAGTAAAGCCTACGGACCTCACTAGTTCCCGCGGAGAGACCTATAAGACCGTAAATACAAAGGACTAATACACTGCACAGCGTACAAGAGGCGCCTATATTGCCACAGTCTGCCAACCCAAATCTGCCTATACATAACTTGTCCTTTGCAGCCTAGGTAGTAAATCCGCAAGAAGAAAATATTAAGTAGCCTAATAAGCGCATTTAATGGCAGATTAATAATGCAACAAGAGGACTTACTTTTATACCGCTAGACCTAAATTCTATTAGCGTAATGGTATTTACGGACGCCTCCTTTGCTAATAATAGGGACCTGTCATCGCAAATCAGCTTTATAATTGTACTTACGGACCGTAATTAAGACGCAAATATACTGTATTAGTCTTTAATTAAATGCAAGCGAGTAACCCGCAGTGTACTAGCTTCTGAACTATATGCACTAGCCTATAGCTTTGATATAGCAGCCGTAATCAAATTAACAATCCAGAAGATCCTATAATTGGAACAGTTACCCCTAGTTTTATACACCAATTTAAAGTTCCTCTACGACTGCCTAGTTAAACTAGGTACGACATAGGAGAAGAGGCTTATGGTCGACCTAATGTGCTTATATTAGGCCTATGAATGACGTGAGATTACGGAGGTCAAATAGATTAGCAGCGAAGATAACCTAGTAGACGCCATAACTAAGGCAAAGCTATGTTAAGCTCTAAAAACCCTAATTGATATAAATAAGCTTAATCTAAAGGTTACAGAATAGGTGGAATGAGACTAATGGAGCACTTATGGTTTATTTACGGCCCGTCGGAAGGCCGCACAGTTTATTTATGGCCCGTTGGAAGGCCGTACGGTTCATTTTACGGACCGTAAGCAGGACTTACGGCCGACTTAGAGCACCGTTTGGGAGGCAGCCCAGAGGGCACCTTAGGAAGGATCTCCTATGTATTTTCCTTTGTGTTTTATGGTTCTATTAAAGCAATTACGGAGGCTGTATATAAGTGGTCTTATTTTCCAAGTACCACCAGTGTATAATTACAGCACCTGGTGTACGAACGCGTACTTACGCGTTCGGTGCACTAACCACTTACATGCTAACTAATTAGGGGGAGGCGCGTTAGTATATAGACCACGTAGTCAACCTTAATAGAATTGATAGTTACCACCATCCAAACAAGCATACAATACTATACGTATTTCGTGCCCCTGGATATGACTCACTTGTATTATTAAGTTGATACAAACAATTACAAAGTAAGTTAATGTACGCTTAAACATTATAGGAATGGTATGTAAACAAAGGATAAGCTTCCGCATAGGACTTTAAGAAAGGTAATATGGCTTACCTAAGTACACAAAACCTAAAGACTTAACGGCCTTTAAAGAAACTTAATTGGAAGTTCGCGGGCCTATACTAAATTAAGAAGAAACTAAGCCTATACGCCTATAAGCTCGAACTACTAACTAAAATAAAAATATACCTAATGTTTTACGTAAGCTTACTACAACCCTTAAGAGATAATTCTACAACTTATAAAATTCCGCCGCTATCTCCCGTAATTATTAACAACGGTAACAGTTTGTATTTTATTAACTCGATTAATAATATGCGATAAAAAATATAATTTAAACAATTTAAACTTCTTATTAAGTGGGAAGGATATAAAATACAAACCTAGGAAACCTATAAATAGGTTAAGGCCAACGCGCCTTCCCTAGTAAAAGAATTCTATAAAGACTATCCTTTACGGCCTGCTCTGGCTGGATAGACATGATATAAAGGCAAACAACTGCCACCTAATATGAAGACACGAAACGCGATAGCAGGAAACTTAAAATTAAAAAGAACTTAAACCATATTACAACGCTTATAAGGCAATAAGTTATAAATTCTTAACTAAATTAAATTGTTTTGGACCTTCGGCCAAAGGGGGGGGTACTATAACGGGACTAGCCTAGTTACAGTAGGAATGTCTTAGTGAAATACTTAACAGATAAATTCCGACGCTTTAATTAAATTCTACCAAATTCCGCCAACTTAATTAATTTCCACCATTCTCTACTAAATTCCACTAATGTAATGGAATTTAGTTGAAACCTATTAAAATCCACGTGGGCTTGTGCCCACGCGTCTGCTGATAAGACCACGAATATTTAGTTACAAGTTTCCTATATTCCTTTCTCTTCTTTACGCAACGTCTTGTACTCTGCAAGAGCTATATACCCTTAGATTTAGATAGAATTTATATTATTCCTTTAAATCTTCCCTAAAGCCTCTTCGCGCCCTTATATAAAGAGACTATAGGAAGAATAGATACTAGTAGCAATTAAGAAATACGAGTTCTTTATAAGGAAGACTAATTTTATTAGATTTATTATTAAACTAGGACGAATTAGTATGGACCTAATAAAAGTCGAAGCTATAGTTAATTAGTAAGAACTAGAGAACATTATACAGTTAAAATCGTTCTTAGGGTTTTATAATTACTACCAAAGGTTTATTAAATAATAGTTAAAGAAGATTAAGCTATTTATAAGACTTATAAAGAAGGAGGAACTATAGGTATAGGGAAACGAATAAAAATAGTTGTTTAAGGAACTTAAGGAACTGTTTACCTAAGATCCAATCCTTAAAATCTATTAATTAAAGCTAGAGACGGTTATTAAAATAGACGTATTAGATTTTGCACTAGGAGTATGCTTATTATAGAAGTATTAGGACGTATAGCACCTAGTAGTATACTATAGTCGGAAGATAATAATACTAGAACTAAACTATAATATCTACAATAAGGAGTTATTAGGTATAGTTATAGCGCTTAAGGAATAGAGAGTATTCTTATAAGGCATAGAAAAACTATTTATAGTTAAAATAGATTATAAGAACCTAACGGGGTTCCTAATAATAAAAGAACTTAATTACAGATAGGTTAGATAGGCAGAAATGCTTATAGAATACTATTTCGAGATTTAGTATACTAAAGGTAGCGAAAATGCAAGGGTAGACGCACTTAGTAGAAGAGCTGAACTATAAAATAACGACAAGCTATTAGGAGCTTTATTGCATAAAGACTAAGATAGGATAATTAGATATAACTACCTAAAGATTATAGCAATACGAAAAGAGCAAGTTTACGAGTTACTAGAAAGCGAATGGATATAGAGGATTTAAGAAGCATAGCTTAAAGACCTAGATACGGAATAATACGAAAACTGTTACGGAGTAGGTACGAGCCGGGATACAATACACTAAACGAGGTAGTAATTGAGAAGGCTACGTACACGTAACTATGCGTGGTTGATACAAAGATATTGGATGAAGAAGAAGAGTCTTCGTGTGCCAGGTACGGGTATAAATAGGGGCTGTAGGGGAACGTGCGTAGGTGTCTCGGGACGAACGTGAGCACGGGTCAAGAACGTCAAAGACGCGCAGAGACGTGAGAACGAGTGAGTCCCGTGATAAAAACAGAGAAGCAATTTACGTTCCGAGATCAATCGTAAGAGAATTTATTAAAGATTTCTATTAGGGAATGACGTAAGGATATAATAGAGTATAAGGCTTAGTGTTAAGACTTTAAGAAGAATATATTATTTAAGGAATCTAGGGATTAGCTAGAGAAACTATAAGAGAATGCCTAGATTGCTAAAGAAATAAGCTAGTAAGGCATAAACTATACGGGAAGCTACAGCCTATAGAAATACTAGAAAGACTATAGGAAGTTATATTATAGGACTTTATTATAAAGTTACTAAAATTAAGAGACCCTATTACCGGATAGGATTATAATATAATCTTAGTAATAGTAGATAAGTTAACCAAATAGGGCTACTTTATAGCATGTATAGAAGAAATCTTAATAGAGGATATAGCTAGAATCTATATTAAAGAAGTATTTATAAGATACGGAGTACCTATAAAGATTATATTAGACAGAGACCTAAGATTCATAGCAGTATTTTAGGAAGTATTCTTAGCAGAATAAGGGGTTTAAGTAGCGATATTAACTGTATATTACCTATAGATAGACGGTTAGATAAAGAGACTAAACTAGACGTTAGAATAGTATCTAAGGCACTATATAAACCACGTACAGAACAATTAGGTATTACTATTACTAGTTATATAGTTTATTTATAATATAATACCATAAGAAGGTATACAGATATTACTATTTTAGGCAAATTACGGATATAAGCCTAGAATACTATTATTACTACAATAAGTAAAAAAGACGAGTAGTATAGCTAAGGAAAGAATAGAGAATCTTATAAATCTTTATAAGAACCTTACTAATATAGCTAAGCTAGTATAAGAAAGAATAAAAAGGTACTATAACGCTAAGAAATCTAAGGGACTAGATTTTAAGGAGGGGGATAAAGTGTGGCTACTATATAAAAATTTTACGAGTAGACGACTAAGTAAGAAGTTGGATTACGTCAAACTAGGACCATTTGAAATTATAGTAAAGATTTTAGAAGTTATATATAAACTTAACTTACTAGCAAAAATAAAGATCTATCTAGTATAATACATTATAATGCTAGAACTAATATACAGAGATATTAAGCTACTAGTCTATAAGGCAGATATATATAGAGGCTAGGAGGAAGACAAATGGTAAGTTTTAAAGATTATTAGTTATAAGGATATTAATAATAAAATATAGTATAAAGTAAAGTGGATAGGCTATAATAAGACTACCTAGAAGCTACTATAGAATTTAAAAAACGCTATAGGAAAGGTATAGAAGTATTAGAAGAAAGTAGGTTAGGTAATATTAATAGTAAAGGATCGCTAAAGAAGGAATTACCTAAGGGGGATATAGGAAGAGACACCGCCGAGGTACTCGCAGCTATTTCCTTCCCCGCTTAAGGAGGATCCACCCTTTTATTACTAAGTTTGGCTAAACCCTATTAAACGAGTTTCTACTCCTTTAAACAAACCTTATTACGTACTTTCTTAATGCGCTAAACTTTAAGCGCGCGTGCGGACTCTTCTAAGGTATAATAAACTTTATAAAGCGCTGAGGCAAGATTACCCTTAAGCTTCGCAGCAGTAGATTAAATACAAGACTCTAAGACAAATTAATAAAGGAACTAGGCGGCTCTTTAGAATAATCGAGTGCGTATATTTAGTATTAGAAGTAGAGTGAACGTCGCATAACGATCTAACGTTAGATTTAGTATATTTGGAGCAAGAGGAAGGTTGGAAACTAGAAGGGACCGCGATCATAATATAGACCAACCCCTCTCGCACACAGCAGGAATATGGCGACGCTATAATTTCACCAAGGGACAGTATTAAGGAGACTGTATAATAGTAACGTTCTACCTAGGAAAGAGAAGGAATTGCCTTGGGTATAATAAGTAACGATATTAACTAAATTAATTAAACGGATATTATACCTCTAGTAGAAGAACTTAAGATGCCAAGTATCTTCGAGGACGAAGCTAAAGAGGAGGGAGATGGTGTTACGGACGCTTTAAGTACGATATTATAACTACTAGAAGAGGAGTTAGAAGCAGCTAGTTAGTTAATTAAGGCACAGTCTAGGATGGAACTAGTAAAACTATATAACGAGGAATAGTAGCCGAGGTTATATAACATTAAACGTATTAAATATATTGAACGTGTTAGACGTTACGTTTAATATAGATAATATGCGCCTTACGTATAAGGAGGATTTCTTAGGAGTACGGTTGTGTATTTAAAGGACCTTAGTCCCTACCTAGATAGTTCCTTCCTTATAGTAATTCTTAGAATATAATTAGAGTTAATCTATTAGGCAACCACTCCACCAGTTATACCTGTATTATTATTGTTATTTAACTATTCTATACCTATATACCTAGCCCATTAACAGAACCTATTGTATTATTTTCTATAAGGTTCCGTTATAAAAACGCCTTAAATCTTTATTTCCTATATTTTAAATTTTTCTTACTTTTTAATTAGTGATCCTTTGCCATTAAATAGGATTAGATCTTTTACTTTACGCTTTTTTCTATAGGGCTTAGTTAAGAAGGGGAAGCCAGTAATAGGGTCTATATTTTTATTAGTAATTATTATGGTGCTGCAATAAAGTAGACTAAATAACTACGTTGTGGTATAAAGAGGAGAAGAAGGTGAAAAGGGGTATTGTATATAAATAGTAGGGCCAGCCGCTAAGGCGCTAGTGGTGGGCTAGCTAATGGTAGGAAATAGTACAAGACAGTATAGAACAGTATGCGATAAGTCAGTGCCGTAACAGTACTCCCCTCCCTAAAAGGTTTGGTCCCTAAACTGAATAGGTAACTCTAAACCAAATAAGTAACTCCAAAAATAGGTAACGCGCGTTTTTTGTTACGAAGATGTTAGTTCCGCTTACCGCCCTTAACCAGGCCAATGGCGATTTTCTATCCCGGGATAGGAAATCCTAATTGGTTGGCTTAGTAAATAGAGCTGGCAGAATTCCATGCCGCCGTCTAAATTAATCTAGAGCTGTGCCTTCGGCAAGAATCTAACTAATTAGATAATTTTAACTGGCGGTTAAAGTTCTATAATATCTTAACCATTATATAATTAACCTTAGCGTAATAACTCTCCCTTATCTTATACCCAGTCTAGGGGTCCTGGCTTCTTAGGATGTTGCTTATAAAACTTTAGTAGTACGCGCTCGCACCCTTTTAGGGATTCTTTGGGTTCCCAGGTTTCCTTGCTATAATACTTCCACTTAATATAATATGTTAAGCCGTGCTTGTCCATTTATTCATTATATATATTAAGAATCTTCTTAAATTCCCACTTGTCTGTGATATTACCATTATTATCCCTTTTGGCTATCCTGCCTATAATATTACGACATTCCTTTTTATTAATACGTGCTTAGCCAGGGATCTCTTTAGGGAACTAGAGTTGGACTTTTAAAGTATAGAGAGACTTATTAACATGGATATAGCCTAGGAGGTCCACCACAACTAATTCTTTATAGGTAGCTAAGACGGGCTAGGGTCTATCCTAGTTGTTATCCTACTTTCTCTTAGGCTGGTTAGTCTTTATATTTTTAAGGCTAACTATAACTATATCATCCTTTTTAAATATTATACCTTTATCCCGTTTTATATTGGCGTTATCTTTATAGCATTACTGGGAGATGCGAGCTAGGGCCTTAAGCTAAGTTAGGATACGCTTAAAGCGGTTTGCAATAGTGTTAGCTTATAGGTACTCCTTCTTTGTATATACGGACAGGGCTAATAGCTAGGGGCCCGCTGGTTTAACGCCCAGATATAGGTTGTAGCTATAATTGGTAAAGAATGGTAAGATTCTAATAGTCTTGTTAACCTAGTTATTTATAGCAAACTTAGTAAGGGGGAGCCAATCTACCTAGTTATCTTAGGTGAAGCTTACAAAGGCGTGTAGGTACTTATTTATTACTATATTAATAATCTTAGTTTAGCTATCTATTTTAGGGTGCTATATAGAACTAGAGCTTAGGGTTACTTTTAGGCGTTAGTTTAGGCGTCGCTAGAAGTTAAAAATAAATAAAGAACCTCTGTTAGAAATAATAGTATTTAGGGCGCCGTATAACTTATAGATAGTGTAAATAAATGCTTTAATAAGCTCCTTAGTGTCTAGGTTAGTAATAGAAATAAAGTGTCTTATCTTTATTAGGCGGTTAATAATAATAAAGATATATTTATATATTTTGCCATTACAAAGGCATTTAGGTAGGTTAATGACGTGGTTAATAGAGATATTAGTTTATAGGCAGACTGGTAGTTTTAGTAGTTTTAGGAAACCAGGCGGTACTAAGTATAGGGTTTTTATGCGGAAGTAGAGAGCGTAGTCTTTTATAAAGGTAGCTGTAAACTATAAAATACCTAGCCACTAATAGGTTTGATTAAGGAGGTCTAGTGTCTTAACGTGGCCTAGGTGGCCCATAGGACCTAAACTATACGTATAGTGTATAACTTCTAGTTAGAGTTTAGGTAAATTAGGGACAAATACTTAATTCCTATAGTAGATTAGGCCGTTAACAATTAAATATTTGGATTTGTTATAGCGGAGTAACTTCCTAATCTGCTTAGGCCAATAGCATACTTTACGGCCTTCCTGTTTGCGTAGTATAGCTAACATATCCCTAGTAAGTTTATTCTCCTTATAGGCATTCTTAATAAGCTCTTTAAGGGTTTTTTTCTTAGGTTCTAGGTCTATTACTATAATAAAATCTTTAACGCTCTAGTCTTGGGATTTGCTTAGCAGCTCTTCTAGGATAGTAGGGATAACTTTTTTTAGTAGTAAGATAATGCGGTCTTGGTGTTGTAGATATTTGTTACTAGCATTAATAGGTGCTACGCCTAGAAGGCGGCTGAGAGCGTCTAGGATCGTGGCTTTAGTACTAGGCCTATAGGTAATAATAAAATTAAATTAGGAAAGGAACTCAGCCCAGTGAACTTGGCGCTAGTTTAGTTATTTCGTTATTATAAAGGTCTAAAGGTTCTTATAGTCTATAATAATTTTAAACAGCTGCTCAGTTCCTTATAGTTTGGGGCGCTATTTTTCTAGCGCCTTAACAATTGCTAGAAGCTCCTTATTATATATTTCGTAGTTATATTTAGGGGCTAAGTGCTTAACAGAGAAGAATGTGACTAGCTTAAGCTTATTACTTTTATTAGCTTAGTAGAGTACTCCACCTAAAGCCCAGTTTAAGGCGTCTGTCTCTACTACAGTCTTCTTTATATAGTTGTAATACGCTAGGACCGGCGCTATAGTAAACGCTATTTTTAGGGTCTGGAATGCTTACGCTTAATTAGGGCCCTATAGCCAGCTAGTGCTCTTCTTTAGTAGCCTAGTTATAGGTTTAACTACCTTAGAATAGCCTTAGATAAATTGTTAGTAAAAGTTCGCGAAGCTAAGAAATTATTATAGTTCCTTAACTAATGTTGGGTTTTTCTATTCCTATAAGGCCTATACCTTCTTAGGGTCTATAGTTATGCTATTAGTGGAGATAATTAAGCTAAGGTATTTTATTTTAGTAGCATAAAACTTAGACTTATTAATATTAATCTAGAGTCCAGCATTACCAAGTCTCTAGATGATTTTGTTTACATATTTTATATACTTAGTACGTGTTTTTAAGAAAATAAGGACATTATTAAGATATATAGTGCAGTAGTCGTTAAGGGCGTTATGTAAAATATAGTTAATATAGTTCTAGAATATGGCGGGTGCGTTATAGAGACTAAATAGTATAACTAACATTTTATAGAGCCCAAACTGGGTAATAAATACTATAAGCTACTTATGGCCCTCTATAATCCGGATCCAGTTAAAGGCAGTAATTACGTTAAGCTTAGTAAAGTATTTGGCACTATAGAGTGTATTAAGTGTCTTATAGATTAGCGGTAATAGGTACTAATTCTTAATAGTAACTATATTTAGGCCTCGGTAGTTATAGTAGATTTATATACTACCGCTAGGTTTCGCGGTAAGGAGAAGTAGTATAGCGGCTAGTAAGGTTAATTTGCGGATAAAACCCTTATCTAGCATCTTGTTAATCTACTTCTTTACGTAACTAAGTTTAGCGGGTAAGAGTAGTCTATTCTTATAATATAGGGCCTGCTTTTTGGGTATAATCTTAATCTTATAGTCCCATAGTTAGTAAGGAGGCAGCTTATCTACGTTTTTAGGGAGGAAGTGTTTAATATATTTACGAAACTCCTTTAGTAGGCATTATAAAATGTCTTTATAGGTTAATTCTGGTTTACCTTTTAGGAATTTTTCGACATTAGTATTAACTATTTTCTAGCGTAGAGACTCAGACTTAGTTTTTAGGTTTATCTTAAGGAAGTTATGGAAATAAGGGGGTAGCGCTTTACGGGCTTCCTCTATTATATAGTCGCCTTCCACTAGCCAGCGGAAAGACTTTTCTAACAGGTCTAGTACTTCTATTGGGCCTATAGGCAGCTCCTTAAGCAGCTGCTAGTGTTTTTCTTATTTAACTAGTTTTACTAGCTCCGCTATATAGATCCTTATTACCTTTACGCCTTTTTATTTATAGAACTGGGTAAAGTTAACGGCATAAGTATATTTAATGTTGTCTAGGTTAGGGCGTATCTGGTTCTCTAGTGCTATAACTAGGCTAGTATAGCTTAGTTAGCCTAGGGGGGCGGAAATAAGGCAGCGGCCCTATATAATACGCGCGGGAGACAGGTATAAGGCTAGGCATTATAGGGGGGAGGTCTTAATTGCTCCAGTTTCGGCCTTAGCTATAACACTCTTAACTATTATACGTGCGGTCGTACGTGTATATAGTAAATATCTTAAAGTTAGGTGTCTTATTACTTAACCTAGGTTAAAAGGGTATATGCGGGGGACTTATGGTTCTGGTAGTGTTATAGTACAGGTAAGAGATGGTAGATTATGGTGGGACTTAGTAGATAGTTGCGGTAGAACTTAGTGGACAGTTACGGTAAAAATTGGTAAACAGTTGCGGTGGGACTTAGTAGAAAGTTATGGTAGGACTTAGTGAACATTTATAGTGGAGCTTAGTAGACATTTACAGTAGAACTTAGTAGAAAGTTGTGGTAGGACTTAGTAGATAGTTATAGTGGAATTTAGTGGAATTTATTTTCTTAGAGATAGGGCAGTGGTCTAATCTTCTAGGATCTCCGCTTCGTTTATTATATATATTAGTTTACTAGTATTAGGCACCTCTTCTACTATTGGTTAACAGTATCTAAGCGTTAGCTATATAATGCGTCCACGTAGTACTACTTAGTTATAGTTAGGAATATACTATAGGAGACAGTTATAGGTATAGTAATTAGAGTTAAACTTAAGCTCTAGGGCGGGGAAATCTATACTTAGGTTATACTTTTTAAGCTAGGGCATTTTAAGGATTACTAGTATTAAAGGTGATAACTTTACAACGTAGAAGAGCATAGATTCTGTATAGTGGCTAATTATTATTTTTACTATAAAGTAATGGGTAATAAAGCTAGATGGGAGTCTATTAGTAAGGCGGAGTGGTTTTAAAACTAGGAGTCTTTTTATTATAACATTGTGCTTTTTTATAAGTAAGTCTTCGTCTATAAACGCTAGTGCTATACTACCACTATTAATAAGGCTTACTGTTTTAATAAAGACTTTTAGGAGTAAGTTACGTAGTAAGAAGAGATAGGTCTAAATAAGGATAGTATTTCTATTATTGCTTACTATTCTAAGGTTAAGTGGTAGCTGGCTTAGAACAAGGTTTAACTAATTTAGTAGTGTAGATCTAATCCTTTTATCCTCTTCCCTATATGGTTCTAACCCTTAAAGACAACTTAGTCTAAGGGTTAGCCTTTTAATAACTAAATTATAGGGCTTGGCTAGTAGCTATAGTCTTAGCTAGTATATCCTAACGTATTAGTCTCTGACGGTATATATATACTAGGGGGTACTTTACTAAGGACTTAACTGGTTTTATAATTAGTAGCGGCACGGAGTACTTGTCCGTAGTTTACGTATAGGACTATTAGCTAGTGCTGTATTAGGGAAGGAAATTATAGGGGTAGGTCTCTATATCTGGACCCATATTCCCATCTATAGTTACCGCCTTAGTTACTATCCCCTTTATTAAAAAATCCGATATAGCTAGAAAGGGGTTGGCGCTATAGCATTAAAAGGGGATTTAGGTTCTTGTTAGGGTTATAAGTATCTTTCTAGTGGCTAGGTTGACCACATACTATATAGAGTCTATTATCTATGCGATATCTTTGGATGTTATTAGGGAGACTACCGCTACTACTACCAAATTTAACGGTGTTAAGGTCTATTAGATCATTCTACAGTAATATAAGTTAGTAGCCGCTAGCGGTGCTTAGCTTAGCGGTATTTAGCCTAGTATAGTAAGCGTGGTTCTATAAGTTATAAGCGAATATATCCATCTACTTACTCTAGCCTTTATAGTCAGCATTACTAATCTTACGGCTAAGGGTAAGGGCTAGGTCCTTTATCTTTAAGGAAATATTCTTTTTAAGTAAGTCCACTTTTTGTTCCTTAGTCTTATTTGCTTTAATTATTAATTTATTAAGCTCTGCTTTCTAGGACTAGTAGTTCCGCTTACCCTAGTTTAAAATATCCAACTTATTTTTAGCTGCTTGGGTTGTGTCTATGGTCTTATAGTGCTTCCTTATATATACAAGTATAGACTCTTGGTCTGAGAAGGTCCATTTACTTAAGTTATTTAGGTATATGCATAGCATATTAAGGCTATACTTAATATAGTTATAAGCTTTATCTGTTAACATATCTAATATATAGAGGACTTCGTCTATTAGGGTTTTAAAGCACTTTATATCCTTCCAAAAAACGCCTTGGGCCTTTATTTCCCATATTTTAAAATTTTCTTACTTTTTAGTTGGTGATCCCTTACTATTAAACTAGGTTAGATTTTTTGCTTTACGCTTTTTTCTATAGGGCTTAGTTAGAGAATGGGAGCCAGCAGCTGTATTCTTATTAGTAATGGTTTAGGTAAGCATAGTAATCTAGGAGCTTAGGCTTTGTATGGTTTTAGTGTATATAAAAGCTTACTATTTGTATTGTTATATATATAGTTTAAGCGTTATAAGGGAGTTGATTCTGTGTTAAGCTTCTTTAAGTTAGGATTTTATAGTTCGACCTTTATTATAGACGGCTTGGAGACCGCTCTTAACGCTAGTTAAAAAGGTTATATATATAGAGAGGTGCTGGAAGGTTCCTGCTATATTAAGATCCTTAGGGTACTCCAGACCACTCCTAATTGCCCAGGTAATATAGGTATAGGGGTTATTAAAGAGGCAGGCGAGCGCTTTTCGTGTGTTTTCTAACAGGGTATTATCTATATTTTGGTCGCCTATTTTAAGGGGTCTAGTAGGGCAATCAAAATCTTATAAGGCTGACTGTGATACTAAGATTTTTTAAGACTGTCTGGGACTATGCTGAGACTATACTAAGGCTGTGGTATAGTGTTGTTGGTCGCGCCGGGTTGTAATTATGCTAAGAGAAAAACGGAGACTGTGGGCGGAGACGGTGGACTAAGAGGGTAAAGATCGCGATGGGGCGCAAGAGGAGATACTATAAACTATTACGGTACTGCAATGAAGTAGACTAAATAACTACGTTGTGGTATGAAGAGGAGAAGAAGGTAAAAAGGGGTATCGTATATAAATAGTAGGGCCAGCCGCTAAGGCGCTAGTGGTGGGCCAGCTAATGGTAGGAAACAGTACGAGACAGTATGGAATAGTATGCGATAAGTCAGTGCCGTAATAGTAATGGCCTAAAGAGAAAGGAACACCAAAAGCGAGATCTGATCCATACTGTCCTATAGGGGTTCCTTTCCGTCTTATCTTGTCCATACAGTTAAGCTAAGAGTGAGGATCTCGTCTGTTACTAATACAGCGGCGTTACGTCGTGGCTAAAGGGTGCCTTCGAATAACGTATATAATGGGGTTTTAACCAACACCCTAGTTTTAACCAAGCTAGCATACCGCCTACTATTTTAAGTAAAGTTTTATTATTCTACCAAAATTAAAGTAACACATATATTTAAAAGGCGGTATATTGTACTAAGGCTTACCTAGGCGTAATAGATATAACTTAGGTAAAATTTTAATATTCCTTTCGGTCAAAACTAGGGTGTTGATTAAAACCCTATTATATATATTACTTAACCCTTAACGCTGTCAGAACAGTAGAGTTTTTATAGGTCTTAGCGCCAAGACCTAGTTAACAAGACGACTCTAAAAAAGCGGACTCTATACCTCTACGCGGTGGAGCCCAGGAACCTAGTAGTACTATTAGTGTTCTATTAGGATCGTGCTAATAGACTGTTAAAGTAAACGTAGAGACGTACGTATAGTAGCGCATCGCGGGCGCTGCGACGTAGTGGCGACGGGAAAAATTTTCTTACTAGGAGGGTAAGCCCTAATAGAGATTTACAAACATAGCTACTATATTAGATATATGTTTTCAAGCTATCGAACTATAGTGATCTACCTCTAACGAACCCTCCTTCTATACGGTATAAATACTATATACGCAACTATATATACCTCGTAGGTAGGAGGCCTATAAGGCCTTTTATCTACCTATCCTACCTAATAAGTAGGTATCTTCCTCTATACCTTAATCTACCTATATAGGAAAATAGGGGGTAGGGGACCTAGGCTTAGTAACCCTAGAAGAGGGTGCTTAGCTTTTAGGGGGGTAATTAGAATAGGGCTAGGAGAGGCTTTATAGGGGGACTATAGGCGATACGTATATATAGGGCGGGAAGGGCAGGTAAACGGCTTTATAGTATCTTTGTGTTATAGATTGATTAAGCAGTTTACAAATAAGCTTAATTGCTAGCTATTGACCGTACTAAGTACATTAACGCGTAATGGTTTAAGACGTTCGATTAAGAAAACAGAAACAGGTTTAGGTTGACGGGTTAAGATATAGGGGCTACGGTGGTACGTATGTAGGTGTCATGGGACGAACGGGACGAACGTGCTCGGGTGACTCCCGTAACACTTTACGGCAACCTATAAAAATATAGAAGTATAGTACGATTAGTAGATAGGGTAAGATAGGCAATTAGGGACTACTAAGTCCTAGACAGGTGACCTAACGGTATTTTTCCTCCCGTTAATATAGTTCGGGCGTAATACCTAAAGGGGTACACGCTGTATTACCTCTTATGTCTCCTTTAGAGGTTTTTTATACCTAAACTTAACGGCAATATATAGTCTATATAGACTTGTAAGAGGACCGTATTGGACTTTAAATAAGAATTAATAATAATAGTAATAGCCTAAATAAGTATAGTAATCTAAGAGCTTAGACTTTATATAGACTTGGTATATACTAAAGCCTGCTATTCGTATTGTTTTATATATGGTTTAAGTGTCTTAAGGGAGTCGATTCTATACTAAGCTTCTTTAAGTTAGGACTTTATAGTACGGCCTTTATTAAATATGGCTTAGAGACTATTCTTAACGCTAGTTAAAAAGGCTATATATATAGAGAGTTGCTAGAAGGTTCCTGCTATATTAAGATCCTTTAAGTATTTAGGACCATTTCTAATCGCCTAGGTAATATTAATATAGGAGGTATTAAGAAGGTAGGCAAGCGCTTTACGCGTATTCGTTAACAAGGCGTCGTCTATTTTATAGTTGCCCATTTTAAAGGGATCTAGGTAAGGTAATTAAAATCTTATAAGGCTAGCTGTAATACTAAAGCTGGCTGTAATACTAAGTGTCACGGAGTGAGTACAAATGGTAATAATATATAGCGAAGTAGATATTATTAAGCTATGTACATAAACTATGTGATAAAGTCAAGACGTTACGTAAGGAGAGAAGGTAAGGAAACGGGAAGAAAGGGTATATATTGTTAGTTTGGTTGCTTAGTCGACACGTGCACAGAGCAGAATAGGATTCAAGTAGCGGTCCTGGCAGAACTTAGCAGGATTCGGTGGACTTGGCAGAATATAGCAGAATGCGGCAGATTGCCGTCAGATTGTCATCTCGCGGTCGGTCTCTTCTTGCTACGTTAGTGGAAACAGGTAGAAACAGGTGGGAACAGGTGGACGTGTATAAGGTGTCATGGAGGTATCCTATAACAGTACCCCCCCTTTAAACTCGAGCTTCTGCGAGATGGGGCTGTGGTAGTTCTGGGTGGAGTTCGTGAAAGTCTTCTATAGCTTATGTAAGTCCTATAGAGTCAACGGGTTCCCATAAGGGCTCAGTAAAGCCTCTCCATTTTGTAAGGTACATATATTTGCGTTTTCGTTTATTATACTTAATATCGTTAACTCTTTTAACGAGGTACTTATCCTCACCATCCACTTTAACTAGTGGGGGAGGGTCTTGGATCTGTCTAGGTAGGGCGTCTAATATAGGGGCGGCAGGGTAGAGGACTGACGTATAGAATATAGGGTGGATTTTAACCGTATTAGGGAGCTTTAGTTAGTAGGTATAAGGAAAGATAACTTTTTTAACCTTATAAGGGCCAGCGTTCTTCTAATTAGGTTTCTTAGTAGGTTGTTTTATATTTAGATTTCTTATATCTAGCTAAATAAAGTCACTAATTTAGTAAGCTAGTGCTAGGGTTTAGTTCTTATTTGCTGCGGCTTTATAAACAGACTAGTCCCATGTTATTTTATTAGTAAGGAACTCTTATAGTTTTTCCATCTTTTTTATAAATTCGTTTGCTTCTGTAACTTATAAGGCCTAATAAGCTAGGTAAGGAATATTACTAAAGGGTTTAAAACCAATTCGTGGGTACTAGCTATAATTAGCTAGGAATAGGGAGACCTTTATAGTTTCTAAGATGGAGTTATTTGTAGTAAACTCGGTAAATATAAGCCAGTCCATCTAGTTATCCTGCAAATACGACGTGTATATCCGAATATACTATTCCATTATAGCATTTGCATGTTTTGTTTAACCATCCGTTTCTAGGTAATATGCTGTAGATAACAGTGCTTTAATGCGGAGTTGGGTAGTTAGTTCTTTCTAAAACACTAAGATAAACTGGCGGCCTCTATTAAAGATAATTGTTTTAGGGAGTTTATAAAGTTTCCATATATAATCCAGGAACAGTTAGGCAACGGTAGGTGTTAATATATTAGGGCAGGCGATTAAGTGTCTTATCTTAGATAGTCGGTCTATAACTACTATAATATTCGTGCAGCCTTTACTTATAGGGAGGTTAATAACAAAGTTAATTAAGATATTCTTCTATCTTTAGTCCGGAACAGGTAGTGGTTTTAGGAAGCCGTTATACGTCTTATATAAAGCTTTGGCTCGTCGGCAGGTATAGTAGCTGGAGACGTACTTCTATATTATATTATATATGTTTAGCTAGTAGTACTCCTATTAGAGTAGTTCTAGGGTTTTTCCTTAGCCTAGGTGGCTGGCTACTAGTAGATTATATACGTGTTTAAGAAGCTTAAGCTTAAGTTTATTATAATTAGGGACAACTAGGCAGTTCTAGTAGTATAAGCGGTTTCCGCGGGCTTTGTATTTACTTAAAGAAATCTTTTTAGAGCGTCTAACGCCATCTTAAATTAGCTTAATCGTCTCTTAGATAAACTTATTATTTAGATATTTATCGACTATAATCTGTTTAATAGTTCAATTGGTTATTTTAAGGATGTATACCGTGAAATCTTTAGCAGAAGGTTTAAATAGCTTAGGGCGGAGCAGGGTCTAATTACGGTAGGAGCGCGCTTTTTCTTAAGCTGGTGCGTCCTGTAAATGTTAGGTTAAGGTATTAGGCTTCTAGCCTTAAACGCCTAGGCGGTACGTAATTAAGAATTAGAATTAGGACAGATATTCTAACTAGTGGGCTTAATAGTGGCTTAGCTGTTTCATGGTTATAAAGTACTGTAGGTTTTTATAGTTACTAAGAACTTTAATTGGGAATTTAGCTCCTTCTAGTTCTAGTCGCCATTGCTTAAAGCATCTAATAATAGCTAGCAATTTCTTATTATAGATCTCGTAATTATATTTAGCTAGGCTTAGTAGTTTCGAAAAGTATGCTATAGGGTGTAATACTCCTTCCTTATTATATTAAGACAGAATGCCTTTAGTAATGTAATTAGATAAGTTAGCTTCTATAACACTTATTTAGTCTAGGTTAAAGTGTTAGAGTATAGGTGCAGTAGTAAATATAACCTTTAAATAAGCAAAGGCCTTCTTACATTCCTTATTAAAGACAAAGGCTTTGTCCTTTTAGGTTAAGGCCATAAGGGGTAAAACCAAGGTAGAGAAGTTATTAATAAACTATTAATAGAGGTTGGCGAAGCCTATAAAGGCTCTTACGTCCTTAACGTTCTTAGGTTCTTACCAGTTTACAATTACTTTAACTTTCTTAGGGTCCATTTTTACGCTATTTATGGAAATAATAAGTCTAAGGTATAGGACTTCCGTTTTATGGAACTCGCATTTATCTATATCTAATTATAGGCTGGCTCCGCATAAGGCTTGCAGGACTAGTTTAATATATTTTTAGGATTTAGCTAGATTATTGCTGTATATTAAGATGTCGTTAATATAGGCAGTATAAAAGACGTCCAGGTATAGGCGTAGGATATTATTTACAAAGTGTTGGAATGAACTTGGGGCATTTATAAGGCTAAATGGCATTACTAAGTATTTAAATAATCCGTATTAAGTACAAAATGCAGTAAGCTATTCGTCTCCTTTTATAATACAGAGGCGGTTAAATGCGTGGATAATATTAAGCTTTGTATAAAAGCGAGCCTTACTTAATCAGTTTAGTGTCTCTTAAATTAATAGAATTGGGTATTAGTTCTTAACAGTAACAGCGTTAAGAGCTTAGTAGTCTATATAGAAGCGCAGACCGCCGCTAGGTTTCTTAACAAAGATTACTGGTATAGCTATAGGTAAAGAACTTGCTCTAATAAATCCTTTATCTAGATGTTCGTCTAAGTACTTCCGTAGTACCTAGAGTTCATTTTAGGATATTCCGTATAAGGGTCTAAATCTGGGATGTTTTTCTTCTTTAACTACAATCTTATAATTATATGGACGGCATTCTAGTAGCTTATTAGCTTCCTTTTATAAGAATACATCTAAATAATTATGGTATTCTACTGGTACTTTCGTGGCCAGGTTAGTGTGCTTCTTTAGTGCTAAGGCCTTCTCAATATCGGCTATTGTAATGGCGAAGATTATATATTCAGGTTTCCTAGCGAGTTATGCTAACAGGGTAGCTCTAATTATGTAAATATCTAAGGTATTAAGCGGGCTTAGATTATCCTTAGTTTCTTATATGGTTTTGGGTTTGGTGTTAGGTACGGAGTTAGTATTAGATTTAGGTTTGGGTTCTTTAAGGATCCTTTTTATAGTGGAATACCAGTTCTTCTGGTACCTTTATATATTAAGCTTAAGCTTCTGCTTGGTTCGGGGTGCAGCGGTTAGAGTTAATTTGTGTAGTTCGGTATAATTTCTAGGTTCTTGGTGGACGTTGGTGGAATTCTTATATTGGTAGAATTTAGTGGAATTCTCAGGTTGGTGGAATTAGGTAGACTTTTTGGGTATAGGGTAGATGTTGGTGGAAATTTTAGACTAGTAGATCTTAGTGGATTTTTTAGATTTTAGTTTAGGGTCTAAGTAGCAAGTTATAAGGCACTTCTGCTTGTAATGGGAGGCGGTAAATAGAAGCTTAAAGTTGTCCTAATTAATAGTTACCTTATATAGCTTTATCTAGGGTTGTCTAAGGATTACTAAGTAACCTAGGGTAGTTATAAAGAGCTTAATTAATTCTTTATAGTTTAGGTATCAGAGTCTTAGGGCTGCTATATAAGTAATATAACCTAAGATAGTACGTTTGCCATTAAATCTAAATACGTTAATATATTGGTTAAGGGGTGTTAGGGTAAACCTATTATTTTACATAAAGATCTTATTAATAAATCCTATACCGCTAGCTCCTATGTTAATTAGGACTTAAGTATTAGCCTATTAACTTTTCTGCTAAAGATGGTAGTTAACGGTTATACTATGATCCTAAGAGTTAGGGTTTGCAACATCTAATGCGTTTAATAAGATCCTGTGATATAGCTGTTCTAGAGAGCGACTTAACTCCAAAACGTGCCTTTTAGTAGCGAGTAGGAAGGGGTTCTTATAGAACGTCGGTTATAACTTCGTCCTTATAAGTAGTGCTTACTAGATATAGGGCTGGAGCTAGGTAAAGATTGGGGATAGTAACTGGAGGATTAATATAGTAAACGGTTATTAGTGTTGGCCGTTTATAAGTCGTGTTGGGGTATAGAGACGGAGTAGTATTTTAAGATATATTCCTTACTTCTGTATTTAAAGCAAAGGCCTAGCTTAATGCGTTGTTCTTATTTAGGGGACCCTAGTAGAGCATATCCTAGGGTCCCTATATTGATATCTATAGCGTTAGGGTGCTTAGGCTGAGATAATAACTTAGTAAACATTCGCGGGGCTGTCGTATTGTATTAAGAAGTGGACTTTGGTGTTAGGCGTAGTATATTATTATACCGTTTATTAATAACGTTTATATAGGCGTTAAGGACTCCTGGTAGGTCTATATCTATTAGGGAGGTTTTTAGTTTAGGACTTAGGGATTTAATAAGGCTGTTAATTAGTATAGAGTTATTCCAGCCTGTTTCTTTTACGTAATGGTTAAATTTAGAGAAGTATACTAGAAAGCTTTTTATTCCTTAAGTTATATAGTTTATCTTTCTCTAGGCAGTAGCTTAGTGGTTTAGGTTACTATATATAGCTTTAAGAAGTATAATTAGGCTTAGTACTAAGTTCGGTTAAAGAGATTTAATAAGATTAGCTACATCTCCTCCTAGTTAACTTAGGGCATAACAGAGTCGGTTAGCTTTAGTTAGGTAGCGGTTAGCGTTACTAGTTAGCTTATTTTTAAGCCGGCTTAGAAATAATTGGAGTTCTTATTATTTACTAGTAAATATTAGAGGGTCTAGTAATTTTTAGATCATTACGGCACAGTGGTTGGTTCTACTAATAGGATAACTATTACTGGTTTAGGGCTCGCGTTCCGCGTATTGGCTTCTAGTAATAGCAACCGGTCTTAAGGGCTTAGCGTAGGCGTCTTAAGGGTGCGGATTTCTTCTTAGAGGGCCTTAATTTTTTTTAGTGCCGTACTTCTTATTTAGCTTGCTATTAAGCTATAGCAGCTTGGTTTTATACAAGGGCGTCTATAAAGGACTTTTATATATCTGCCAATTGTTCCTAAAGTGCGGATATAATGTTAGCGGCCGTTATAGGGGCTTTAAGGTCGTTCTGCATTTTAAACAGGGCGGGGCGGAATATAGGTTTTAATATAACATAGTGTTACGGAGTAAGTATAAGTGGTAATAATATATAGCGAAGTAGATATTATTAAGCTATGTACATAAACTGTGTAATAAAGTTAAGACGTTGCGTAAGAAGAGAAGGTAAGGAAACGGGAAGAAAGGGTATATATTATTAATTTAGTTACTTGGCCAACATATACACGGGGCAGAATAGGATTTGAGTAGCGGTCCTAGCAGAACTTGGCAGGATTTGGTGGACTTGGCAGAATATAGTAGAATGCGGCAGATTGCCGTCAGATTGTCGTCTCGCGGTTAGTCTCTTCTTGCTACGTCGGTGGAAATAGGTAGAAACAGGTAGGAACAGGTGGACGTGTATAAGGTGTTATAGAGGTGTTCTATAACACTAAGGTTATCTAGGACTATACTAAGATTATCTAGGACTGTACTAAGATTGTCAGTTGCGCTAGGTTATAATTATACTAGGAAAATAGAGGCAGTAGACTAGAAAAATAAAGATCGCGATAGGGCGTAATTAGAGATACTATAAACTATTATAGTACTATAATAAAGTAGACTAAATAACTATGTTATAGTATAAAGAGGAGAAGAAGGTAAAAAGGGGGTATTGTATATAGATAGTAGGGCCAGCCGCCAAGGCGCTAGTGGTGGACTAGCTAACTATAGGAAATAGTACAAGATAGTATAAAACAGTATGCAATAGACAGGACAGTGCCGTAATATATAATATTAACAAAGTATATCTTAGCGTCTATAAAGTCTATATTTAATTTTACCTATATCTAAAAATTAAAATACTTTAGTTGTAATAATGTCTAAATCTGTAATAAAATATTTATAGCCATTTAGTTATTTAGGCCTTATTTATGTTTTATAAAGACGTCTATACAATTATTAGCTTTTAGTCTATATATAATTATAAAATTAAACTAGGATAAAACATCTACTTAATACGTCTGCTCAGCTGTAAAGGCCTTAATTATTATAAAATATTTTAAAACTTTATAATTTAATATTACCTAAATAGATTCCAAAGCCCCCTTTAATTAGATATACTAATATTAAAAGCTAAAAATAATAGCTAATATCTCTTTATTATAAATAGGGTAATTTAGTTTAATATTTGCTATAATCTTTAAATTATATATAATTAAGTGTTATTTCCTATCTAATTGCCTTTAAAAAAAACACTAACTATAATACTATTTAAGGTATCAATTTCTAATATTAAAAGCCATTTTAGGTAAAAATAGGTGAATAAAGGGGCTAAAATTAACGGTTTTTTTTAGCTTATTAACAATAAAAAAAATATTAAATAAAATCTTTTTTTATTTAAGGGGACACTTAAGGCCCTAAGATACAATTCCCCAAGCAGTTATTTTTAGTGCCATTTGTATACTAACCCATTTCCCACCCAATTAAACGAAAATTTTGACCGTTATTTTCATATAACTATGCACTAAAAGTATTATTAGTGATAGCAAATGCCACACTTACTCCTTTCCCAATTTATTACTTTTTTTTGCCTATAAAAACAACAATAAGCATAAAAGTGTACTTTAGTTTTGTTTAAAACATAATTCTCTTTAAATTTCCTTTTTATATACTTTAAAAGAGTTTTTATATCCGCTTTTAAGGCGGTCTTTAAAATATTTATAGCAATATTAAAATGGCTTTTATGTCTATAATAATAAAAGCGTCTATAATAGTTATAGGCTAAATAATAATCTCTAATCTCTTCTTTTAAAATTCCTTAACCTCTCTAATTGTCATTACTAAAGATTATTTATAAAAATTTAGAGTATAAAAATTTAAAGATAAAGTAAATCTACTATGGCTTTTATGTTTTTATAACTAAAACCAAACTTATTAGCCTTTTTATTATAATAAAATATTATTTTCCTTATTTATATATATAAAATAAAATTAGAATATGAAATAATAAAATACCTTATATTTTAAATATAGAGATTTAGGGTTATACACTAAGGATATTTATATTGTTGCATTAATTGGTAATAAAGCGGATCATTCTGTATGTGATGTTAATGTTAGCGCTATATTAATATATAAAAGCTTTATATCCCGCCTCTTTTCCTTAGCAGTTTATATATTTATTCTATATATTTCTATATTTTGACTTTCTTTAACATTATATATATACTCAGCTATCTATTTTTAATTACTAATTACTATAATAAAATAAAAATAGGTAAATAAAAGGACATTCCACCCTATAGTTACTAGAGTTAAAAGTTTACCTATAAGGGGGCGGCTACTACCTAAAAAAGATTACGTATGTAATTATAATAATTGTATAAAGAATTACTTGTAAATAAAGTATTTAATATAACACTAACTATCTTATAAGTCACTGCCTTACTTAACTACAATATATATTCCTAATTTTTATAAACACTAAGCCAACCTACTATTATAACAAATGCCTTAAAGTTTTCTTTTAATATAACCTCTTTAAGTAATATAAGCAGTGTTATAAAATAAAGACTGTTATAAAATAAAAATTGTTACTAAATAAAAATTAATACCTTTAATACTCTTTTAAGAAAATTAGATATAACAACAATAATAATAAACTTTGCCTAAGATGTTTATAAGTAAATAAATTACAAGTAATAAAAAAAAGCGTAACCTAAAGCTAAAAATATTAAAAGAGGCTGAAAAACTAGTAGTAAAAAATAAAATAAAAGAATAACGGAAAATAAAAGGGATAAACCGATGCTAAAAGTTCAGTTCTACTCCCCGCCTTTAGATTTATTTACTCTCTTATCTTCTTTAAAATCCTCTATAATTTTACCTTAGTATCTACATTACCTAGAACCAAAATTTCCCCCTAAGTGCATTTTCTGGTGTTGCATTTACTTATATCTAAAGTCCTTTAAAAAAAACTATAATATTATTGTGTAGATACGGCCACCTAAATAATAAACATTTTAGCGATACAGAGCATAGTCAAGCTTTTTTAGATTTTATGCCTCTACTATAAATATATAATAATACTATATTATAGACCTTTTCCATTACTTCTCAGTATTATTCTTTAGCGTCTTTAACTAATTTCAGTATATATAAGCTCTTTTTAACAGGTATAAAATGTTAAATAAATATTAAACGTATTAGGGGAGTTCCCTCTACTAATAATAAAAGAAGGAGAAACATTTTCTAAAAGGCATTTTGTTAATACTAATAATAAAATTATATAATATTAAAATATATTAAATGTCGAGGCTGGTACTCGACGAGGTGCAGTAGAGGTGTAAGGGAATTAGATGCGTATATCAAGATACATAGATGAAGTTGTTGTATTGTTAATACTATTCTACAGGTAGATTCTGGTGGATTTTATACTCGCTTAGCTTATATAACCAGTATATATAACTACCCCATAACTAGTCAGTTATAGACAACGACTTATATACCCCTTTGTATTTAACTAACTTGATACTCTAAATAGGCTTAATTAATCTTAATAACCTTTAACCTTAGCTACTTTACGAACTTCGCATAACTTGCAGCCGAAAGAGGTTTAGTTAGATTATTAGCCACTATCTCCAAACTAGTAATATACTATAGATTAACCGTTCCCTTTGCAACGTACTCTTAAATAAAGTAGTGTTTAATATTAATATGCTTTATCCGTTAATGAAACTTAAGGTTCTTAGCCAAGCTTAAGGAGCCCTAATTATCACCGTATAGGTATACTAACTTAATATCTACACCTAAATATATTATCTGGCCCATAATCTGCTTCAGCCAAAGTGCTTTAGACACGGCTTTAGCTAGAGCGTAATACTCTGCCTTAATAGTAGACTGTGCTACTATCTGCTGTCTCTTTAACGAGCATAATACAACTCTACTAGTAAAGAAGTATATATTCCCTAAGATGGACTTCCGTGTTAACTTATTACCTACAAAATCCGTATTACAATATCCGTAAAGGAGTGTCTTCGGATCACCTACACACCCCTAGTATTTAATTCCTAGGAGCTTCGTGCCTTATAGGTATTAAAGTATCTGGTCTACAGCTTTTATATACTGTGGAAAGGGGTTCGATAAGAATCGTAACAGTATAGAGACTTTGTATGCGATATCTAGTCTAGTTTAGATTACCAGATATATTAGGGAGCCAATCTTTAATCTATAAAGCTTAGTATCTTTAACCGTTGCTTACCCGTTAAAGGGTACCATGAATTCAGTAGCTCTAGCTACCATTAGCGTATTAACTGGATAATAATTCTCCATGCCATATCGTTTAAGGATCTTGCTAATATATGCATCCTGGTATAGGGTAATTGTCCCTTCCTTCTTATTTTAAGTTATTTTTACCTCTACGAAGTATTCTGCAGGGCTTAAGTCCTCTATCTCAAATCTTCTTATTAGACTCTTCTTTAGAGCCTTAATCTTGGCCTTATCTTTGCTGATAATTAACATATTATTAATATATATAATGATCAGAATTCCTATTGACTTATTAATGTATACGCATTAGTTGCTAGTATATGCTTTAAATCCTAATTGCTAAAGCACAGAGGCTAATTCCTTCTGCTATAGTTAAGGTGCCTGTTTTAGACTATATAGCGCTTTTAGGAGCTTGTATGCCCATTTAGGTGCATCCTTTAAGATCTCCTCATTGATTTCCTAGTTAGGTGGTACTTCTATATAGATATCCGTATCAGCGGTTAAGTTTAGGAAGGCTCCAACTATATCCATCTACTTAATTTCCAAGTTAAATAGAGCTGTGAGGGCGACTGCTAGCTTTTATGTAACACTCTTGCATACTCCCGCAAATGTTTGGTTGAAGTCCTTTCCATACTACTGCCTAAACCCTTTAATAACCCATCTTGCCTTCCGCTTTAGGATCTTGCTATCTCTATCCCTCTTTATCTTTAGGACGAGCTTTTCTAGCAGTATCTTAATACCCTTTGGCAGCTCTAATCGTCTTAGAAGCTTCTAGGTTCCTTTATAAACTAGGCCTTAATACTCCTTCTTAATTGCCTTCTTCTATTCTAGCTAATTAGGTCTCGTCTTTGCCTCCTTAATTATCTTAGGATTATTATAGATTGACAATACTAGGCCAGCTGTATATATAGTGTAGAATGCTATATTTAATTTAAAGTTGAAGCTTAATTTTAGCTTTAATTGTTAAGCGGCTTATTAAATCTCTCTACTAAGCTCTAGGTTTAGGATATAGACCTTATTCTTTAAACCTTTAGGTTAACCCCTTAACTTAGGCAGTGTAAGAGATAGATAGATCAAGATTGGATCGGGATCCATCAATCCACTAATCCACGCCTAATCTATTAGTGGCGTGGATATAGATCTAGATCCAATAGTTATCCATTTATAGCGTTATTAAGGCAACGCCGTAATGCATTAATCACTGCACTGACCATTAGATGGCGTAAAAGGGGTAAGCTGGTAAGATAGCAGTAAAAATAATAAAGTCTCTTACCTCTCATTCTCATTATTACCATTAACTATGCCTCTAAAGCCAAGAAAGAAGAAGGCTATTGCCAAACCACCTTTACCACCTCCCTCAAACGTACCTCCACACCTCCAGCCACGAGATGGCCCTACCTGGCAGCCTCACCGCTATACCGCCTGGTCTCCCGACTTGTCGGACATAGTGGTCAGGCCAAAAAATCAAGTCTCTAATATAACCGAGCCCAATTAATCTACTACAATTCAAACAACGCCGACGCCTAATCCCAATATACCTAAGATCTTAACTCTTACAACAGCTCCAACGTCTAGTACATTTAGCGCTAATTAGTCTGCTAAAGCGCGCACTGGTAAGGCTCCTCCTAAAGATAAGAGTCAGTTTAATTGGTCCTAGGTCGACTAGAACAGATTACCTAGCTATATTATCCCAATCTCCAAAGGTAACGGCAAGCTCTCCTCCCTAATCTAGCGGTTGGGCGTACCAATAGAGAGCCATAAGACCAGCGACCGATGGTGGCTCTATAAGGAGTGTCATTATAAGCATAGTATTAAGGCCCACTCCTGGAACACCTATAAAGGAAGCTCTAATATTATAAAGCATATTTAAGTTGTCCATAGTCATACATTTAATAAGAAGGGTAAGGAGGTGCCATACGCGTTAAAGTTAATCTCCGTACTTAAAGGTCTCAATATAAATAATCCCCAGGAGCAGCAGGTTCTTAATAAGTTGGCGCATGCGTTTAATAAGAAGACATTTAAGCGACTTCTTCTTTAATAGATTATCTATAACAACGTGTCTTTTAGGCAAGTTAATGGGCCGGTCTTTTATAAGTTTATTAAATATCTGTCGCCTTAAGTAGCAGAATATATGCCTAGTAAATAGTCAGTTAGATCTTAAATTATTAAGGGCTATGCTTACTATAAGGCGGCAGTAAAGAGAGAGCTATAACGCGCAGTTAGTAAGATCCATCTATTTTTTAACCTATAGACATTGGGCAACCTTCTTTCACTTAATGGTGTTATTGCCCACTTTCTTAACAAAGATTTTAAGCCTTAAGCAACTCTTCTTACTATTCTAGAGCAGACTAGCTTGTATGCTAGCGTTAATATCACAAAAGGCGTAGTTGCCATAATTAAAGACTTTAGCATTAAGAATAAGCAGATTAGGTATTTTATACTAGATAACGCGACCAATAACAATATAGCGATGACGGCCATTATAAAGGAGTTCAACTTTAATCCAATTAAGCGCCGGCTATGTTGTTTAGGCTATATTATTAATATCATTACCTACTACCTCTTATACGACTATAACCTAGATTTATTTAAAGCGGAGGATGTAGTACTTAAGGATATAAAAGCGCAGTTACAGACGTGGAGGAAGCAAGGACCAGTTGGCAAAGCTTATAACTTAATTATATAGGTGTATATAAGCCCTTAGAGAAGACATTAGTGGCATAAAAGTAAGTAGTTCTAAAAGTACAAATTAGTTAATAGTGCTAATAAATTATTAGGCCAGAAGACGTATCTCTAAAGCATCCTCCTAGAGGATTAATAGGACATAATAACAACCCAAGACCTCTCCCAATCTAACGTTACCTGCTAGAATAGTACTTATAAGGAATTCTGTACACTAAATCAGCTTCGTGCACTATTTAAAGACTTTATACAGTTAGAGCAGCAATACGTAAGACGACTAAAAGAGAGGCCAGAATATACTTGGCTAGAAGACTAGGACAACGCTTAGAATATAATCTTTAAAGATGCACTTACTGTAGACAATTAGGAGGTTCTAATACAGTACAAAAATTTACTTAAACTATACTGGGTTGTAACTATAGACCTATAAGGCTAACTAGGCGATAGCAAGTTATACAGGCTAGTTAATATTTAGCAGGATATTAAATGTATTACTAAAGAACTTACCTCCGCGTATAAACGCTTTAAATCCACACCACCCTTATTAATTAAAGGAGAATGGCATTTTGCTACACAAATTAAGTTCGTACTTAATAAGGCTCAACAGTACTATACGAAGATCGATGAGTCAGTAGCCTATATTACTGCAGTCGTCCTCCATCCTAGATATAATTGGCAGTATATAGAAGCTTAGTAGGAGCATAAGAAGACTTAGATTACGTCTGCCCGTAAATTAGTTAAACGTCTATAGCTTATAGACTATAAGCAACAGCCTATCTTAGAAGCTCTATCCCCAGAGAAGAAGAAGCCTAGGCGTAAGCTTAATATTATAGAGGCCTATAGGATAAAAGGTCTTTAGAAGAGCGGCTATTAACGTTATTCTGCTGCCATGCAGGATAAATATAATCACTATTGTACGCAGAATTAAGTTAAAGATTGCGAGACCCCAATTAAGTGGTAGAGAACTATTGGCCGCAAACAGTACCCGCACCTTGCTTAAATGGCTATTAATCTCCTATTAATTCCAGCTATAAGCAATAAGCCAAAACGTATCTTTAGCCGTCTTAGCCAGATAGTTATAAAACGCCGCAACTACCTCGAGTAGAGTACAATCTAGGCAACTTTATATCTCTACTCCTGGGACAAGAATAAGATTATTAATTTAAGACTTAATATAACTCCACTTAAGCCTATAAAGTTAACTTCTCTAGAGTTAATTAGGTCTAAGAGGCAGAGGTTATTAATTTAAGCAATCCTCGCAAGTGCCGCTAAGGCACTAGTGGTAAGCAAGCCAATAGTGATTTTCTATACCAGGCATAGAAAATCCTAATTAGTTGGTAGAAGCTAGGGTCCGCAGATTGTAGTAGAACTTAGTAAATAATTACAGTGGAACTTAGTAGACACTTAGTAGATAGTTGCGGTGGAACTTAGTAGACAGTTGTAGTGGAACTCAGTGGACAGTTGCGGTGGAACTTAGTGGACAGTTACGGTAGAACTTAGTAGATAGTTATGGTGGAACTCAGTAGATAGTGGAACTCAGTAGATAGTGGAACTTAGTAGACATTTATAGTAGAACTCGGTGGACAGCTGCGGTAGAGCTTAGCAAATAGCTATAATTATATAACTTAAAGATTATAATAAAAACCACACTGGGCCGTTATGTAACGTAAGTGGCGAAAATCGCCAGAATTAGCTTAATATACGGCAAAATTGAAGCCTAGGCCCTAGGCAACCTATTAAGAATAGATAAAGTTTAGATCTCGATCCAGATCCAATCCATCCATCTCTTACACTAAACTTAGGTGCCGTTTTGGTTTTAACTCTCTCCTAAGTAGTTTCTAGCATTAATTCAGTATTACATTTTAATTTAGGTTTAATATTAGAGTTAATATCTAGTTGCTCTAAATCCTTATTAATTTAAAGCTCTGGCGTAATGGCCTTTTCAAGTACTAATTAGGGTTAATGCTTGATGTTTCCAGGTATATTAGGAACTCTCTAATAAATTAGGTTACTATCTTATTAATTTTAATTTTTAGTGCTCTTACCCCTATTTCTAGTAGGTACTAGAATATTAGTATTATCTTCTAATAGGGGCTTTATAATTAAGCCTCCTTTATTAAATCTAATATTTAAGGATTGTATAATCCTATTTTTGGCAGGTCCTTTTCTTAAAGGTATATATACCTTAAAGATATGGCTTTTTTTGTAGCCTATAAGGATTCCTACCTTGGCCCATACAGTAACCTTCTAGCTAATAATTCGGCGCTTTTTTGGTATTTAGATATATGTCTTGCAGCTAAGTACCTATAGATAAGCTACGGATGGTTTATTGTCTTAATTCGGGTAAAACTCGTCTATAAAGGCTTTGTATGGGGTCTTGCCCTTTAACAAAGAGGTAGCTGTTTAATTGGTAATTAGTACCATTAACTTAAATATTAGTGGCTAGAGGAACTGTAAAATGTCTATATTAATTATCATGGTTTGTGTACGCTTGCAGAGAATACCAATTGTTTATTTAGAAGTGCCGTCTTGCTCTAGGTTATATGGTGTAGTAAGCTCTACTACCTGCCCTAGATTATCTACAAGCTCAGCTAGCTTCTTTAGGCTGTATTCTTTACCCCTATCTATACGCCATTTTTTAATAACTCTTCTAAATTAAGTCTTTACTATCTTTTGGTATTTAACCAGAGTGTTATATACGCCATTCTTTAACTTATAGAAGTAAGCCTACTAAACTAAAGTTGCCTTTTTAGTAAATACTGTGGCATACTTCTTCTTTCCAATGCCTTAAGGGGTAATTATTACTACGTTAATATATACTTTGTTAAATACCCATAGATTTCGCGTTTTAGCGTGTCTTTATATATACCTTATGGCTTTTCCTTTCTCGTATAGGTTATAGAGCCTTAAGTCTTTATCCTCTTATTATATAGCGCTTAGCTCTTCCTTTTTAAGGGTTATACCTTTAACTAATCTAAAGGTCTTCTATACATTCTTAAGGCTAAGATGGCTAAAGTGACAATACTAGAGTCAAATCAATATCTCTAATGGCTTCTTTTGTGTAACTGTAGGGAATGCGTATGTGTGGGGTGCTTTAATAATTATTATATCTTTATTAAATTAGAATATGCCAAGGCCTTTTTTGTTAACCATAAGGTTTCTATTTTTAATTTAAATGTTACCCCTACCTAGGAGCTTTCTAGCTCCAAAGATATTAATGCTATAGTTTGGTAGATACTGCACCTTACTAAGGTTTAGCGTATGCGTCTCTC
>Ga0307507_10003153_pt1 | contig 32759 bp, 43 predicted proteins | sample 7_EM_MG_FD_207223 | JGI IMG/M metagenome (GOLD analysis project Ga0307507, IMG submission 207223) | Populus trichocarpa ectomycorrhiza microbial communities from riparian zone in the Pacific Northwest, United States - 7_EM | ecosystem: Host-associated > Plants > Roots > Unclassified | place... | reverse complement strand
CAATGTGAGGGAGCTGCCGTTGAAGTAAATTAACTATGGCGTGTGTTTTTCGACTATCACTTGTTACCTGCTGAATAGAGCACTCTGAAAAGCATATAAACGCATGGGCGCAATGTGTCGATTCGAAATTTTCAGATGAATTATTATTCAGCGTTCTGGGGAGTTACAGAAAGGAACCTATCATGAAGTCCGGTCTTTCGGACAAATGGGTTCAAAAGCTAGCTGGTATACCTTTTCAACGAAGGTAAGCAAAGCAGGATCAAACGGTAGATCCAGGCTTTGCCCCATTGGTGTAACACCAACATAGTACACCTTCTTGACACCCAAACGTTTCAGCCACTCAAGACCGGCAGTTTTCACAGAATGATTCTTCCAGACCGTGGCTTGAAACACTGTTGCAATGCGCTTCTGTGCATCGTAGGCAAAGCCATCGAATGTAGCTTCGTTTTTTACATGCGGAACGTAAAACCCAGTTTCCAACACCAGTTCCTTATCGTGCACGTAGAAAATCTTTTTCAGCCTGCCGATTGAAGTGTTGCTGGGAAGTGGAGGTGTAGTCACGAATTCAAATGGAGCGCCCTGCCCGAGGCGAAGGTAGGTGTCCCCTTCCTCGTCGCCAGTTGTCCAAAGGTGGACATATGATTCCTTTTTGGGAGTCTTTTTCATGGAGACAACCGGCCATCGCCCGCCAAGAGGAAGTTGGTACGCAATAAGATCTTCGAAGATGAACCCAGCAGGGGACTTTGTTTCCTTCACTTCTTTGAAAGCTTCATAAAGAAGAAATGCAGCGTCTAGGGCGCCAAGCCTTCCGAGCTTCATCAATTTGTCGTACAAGTACCTCGTTGGGAGCTCTACTCGGTGGCTTAACCGGTTCGTCTGCGGTGTAACGAGGACGATATGATGAGACACCTTGCCGTCAAAATTGAGCTCCTTGGCACTACGAATGATTGATTGAATGCTCTCTCGGGTAACTTCGCCCAGTTCGCGTATTATATGCCCATCGTAGACATCCTGATCGGAGGCATAGTTGAATGCTTCACGAGCTGATGGGAGGAAGCGGTCCAAAAAAGATTTAAGATCTTGTTCAGAGGTTACACCCCCAACTTGTAGGGTTCGGCTGTAAATATATACATTTTATGGGTAGCCACAAACGAATCATGATCAAGAACGTACCCAACAATAAGCTCTGGAAGGGACCATTCTTTCATAAAGAAAAACGTGCAATGATTGTTATACTTCTTCCACCACTCGATCCTTTTAGTACGGGGGGATGCCGTTTGTATCATAAAGGACCCCAGCCTGAGAAACTCCGTTGGCACCGTTTGGAGATCACGATTTGAATCCAATAAACACCAGTGTTTATCGGTGACCAAATCTGGAGTAAATTTCTTGGTGGGTATTTTCCTGACTCGGTTAGAGTCAACGATATAGATCCACTCGGGCTCGACCATATAGATGGTGGGGAGAGACTGCAGGACCCGTAACGCAAGGACAAAGAACAAGAACAGCGTTTTCCCTGACGAGCGACCCATGGATGAGATGAATTCTCGCCATCGTTAAAGAAGCTTTTACGTACCGGTACCCGGGTGGCCGATGTAAGCGATGGCCCTTGGAATAGTGACCCCTGCGTCGAGAGATGAGAAAGGATTTGGCTTCATAGTTGAATCCCATTCATTTTGTTGTGAGGTGGGATGATCATCTCCCTCGACCTCCGCCTCGGTCTTCGCAAAGCGACCGGGCATGCCGCCTTGGGCGACGAAAATCGCAAATGCCAAGGCAACAATATATTCTGGACGAATTAGGATGCTTTTGACGGAATAATGTCGCAAGACGTTTCCTGGGATGGTAAGTACCCTATATCTGTTCGGTGTCACCGTGGTAACCTCTGGAAGGGTCCCGTCTCGGATAACTTGACGAATCTCAAACAGCTTTGATTCTGAGGCTGGTTTGGCCCATGCGCAATCCCAGAGCTGTTGTAATGACTCAAATGTAACGTCTGAAAATTTAACTATGTTATTTAGGGACGTGAGGAAGAAGCTACTCGCTCACCTTTCTCGGTGTCAGAGATTTACGTATGATTTGGTGTCGGAGGGACCTGAGTACGGGGCAGGGAGAAAGAGTTACTCACTCACCCCCATCGTTCTCTTGATCTTCGTTGTCGACTTTCCGTCGCTTCGATGGACCTCCCGACGCTAGGTTGTTGACACGACAAGGACGCGGAAATGGCGATCATCGAAGCGAACGGTCACGGAGGCAAGCCAACAGGTCGAAGAGTCAACAGGTGGCAAGACAGTATAGAGTTGGGGTATAAACAGAGATCGTGAGCTACTCAGAAAAAAGACTGATGATTGGATAATCACCATCCGGAACCTCCGCGATAATGTGGATCTGCCCCAAATTTGCGTCGGAAAATCTGCTCGACAACAATATGGCACCATCCAAAGCATCGTCGTCGTGCAGCTGAAGATTGGCCAATTGGGTTGTAAGATTTTCGGTTGACATGTAATACTTGTCGGCTCTAAGTGGTTGGTTCAAGTTTGAAAGTTCAAAGGCACAAACCTTCCAAATTTTGAGCTGATCGTCATCCACACCCACGATGGTATTTTGCTTTTTGAGTAGAATCCTCTCCTTGAGTTCGCTCACAGTCGCGCAACCCGTGATGTTAACATGAAATGAACTTCGGGACTTTCTGAGAATATAACAATAAAGTTTGCCTGAGCGAAATGCGGACATCCTGGATGTTCATGTTGTTGCTGGGTTTTGACCAAGTGGCAAGGGGGACCCAGCTGAAAAATCCGAGACCTCAAGATCGTGCAGCCGATACCATCATTTCTCACGCTATGGGGATATTTTCCATTCTAGGACACACCATCAGTGCAGCGATAATCGACAAGATAATCGAAAAAAAAGGATTCAACTCCTCCTTCCTTCATGTCCAACATATCAGAAAAGGTAAAGTCAACTGCTATTCTTCTTGTTCCCTCAGAAGTGATTCAATCGTGATCTGAATTCTACAGGCACTGTTGGTGACGCCTATCATGACGGTACAACCAAGATACAACAAATAAAAAAATACTTGCGAGAAGTTTATTGTCATGGGGAAAAAGCGCTCCGTTGCACGACTTCATAACCACAGAAATCAGACTGGTTGCAAAAGAAAGTGGGAATTTCAATGAGAGAACGTCATCCTTGCCACCGTTTGCTAGCTCAATAAAGTTTATAGATTTTTTAATTCTTTTTCAAGCCTCTACAGAGCACACTTCAGGCTGTATCGGCTGCACAATAGTCTCGGATTTTTCCGCTGGGTCCCCTCGTGATTGGTGTTACTACTTACATCTGTTCAATAAACCATCGACTGTATGAGCTAACACATTGATGGTGAATCTCCTTGACAAGGACAGGCACGGACTCCTTTTGCCCAGTAAGAGTGTTACATTATGCAAAGCCCACATCAAAGGAATTGAATATGTTAAAAGAATACAGCATAAGTCCAGTCACAAAGTATCAGTGATTCTCCAAAAGTACCCTTGTAACGACCTTCTCAACCCTATTATTGTAGATAGTCACGCTAGGTCCAGCTCGGTCGAAGACTGCATGAAACAAGTTTGGAATCACTAGCGAACAAGATTTTGTCAGTATTTTAGATAACAAGAGAGTCGACTGACTAGAATAGCGTTTGACCGGCTTGGTGCCTCTACAGTCCAGGAGGATATAATCTGACATCTCTCCAGATGCAAGCCACTGCCCATGTGCACCGCTGGTCCCAAAACGGTCGCTGTGCTGCTGCAGTCTGTTCCCATCCCGAGTGATCTCAATTCCCCACTTCTTGTTGGCAATGTAGAAATCAATGCGCCCCGCCACAGAGGCATCGCTCCCAGAAGCAAATTCAGGAGAGACCAAGATGCTGCCTTCAGTAAAGTCATGGAGAGCTCGATAAAACAAGTCCCGGTATTGCGCTTCTGCTGGTTGATCAGAAGTGATCACAGGTCCAGCCCGTCGGATAGGAAGAGCCAACTGCGAGTATTTGAAGCGTCCGATTACTTCCCACACAAGCGTGTTTAAATCGGAGGGGAGGTCTACGTCTGAGGGTACGAGCATCCAAGAGAGGGAGACTGCGTGCAGAGGTGTTGGTAGCACAAAGCCTGATTCCTTGGCGTAGATGAAACCACACTTGTGCGCTCTCTCTACTGCATCTCCAAATTCAGGTCCGTCCTTTTCAGGAAACTCACCATCTCTAAGGAGTTGACGGAACATGGCTGTCATAGAGAGGTCGCCCGCTAGATGACGAGGATCAGGAAGACCTCGTCCACCTGATGAAAAACAAAAACCACGGCCAACTTTGGATGAAGTATGGTCATTATGAAACTTAGTTAGTTCGTATACGGTTCCGCCACGCATAGAAACCGAATTCTAGAAAAACGCTTTTGGCAACACCCTGGATGAACAATGAAACCTTACCTCATGTTGTATGGAATCGAGCAAATATTCAATGGCGCCTATATGACCTGCACTCCACTTTAGTATTTCCTTCTTGACGTCATCTGCGAGATTCACGGGTGGGGGTAGCGACTAAGCAAAGCTTCAAATTCGTAAGAAGACATATATAGTCCGAGAGGAGTTTCAGTTGTCGGAAGTAGTGACAAACGCTGGGGCTCGCTAAAAACATCGAAGATTCCGTGTTCAGGGGGCTGTATGATGCAAGAAGCAGTGTTTCTGTGTATAGACGCTGTGATGCGAGAACTACTGCTTCCGTAGCAGCAAAACAGGGCAACATACAAGTTCCCCTTGCTTCGAAGCATCTTGAAGAAGTAGTTCCACAAATCGAAGTCGCGATACGTGTCTTGAGCTTCGTCAAAGAGTAAATAAGTCGGACGAGTAGGAAGGAAAGTCCCGCATAATTCCTGTAGCCTTGCCGAGTAATGCTTGTCCGTTTTCCATCCTTGAATAGTATATGCAAGAACATTCTCCTTCTTGAGACGAAGGTGCAATAGGTTGCACAAAATGGATTTGCCGCATGCGGGAGTACCCCGAATCTGGTAAAGTGGGACATGAGTTCGGCTAGCGATTGTGGCAGATTGTGTTACCTGAATGATTCGATAGTTGGACAATTTTTGAAGAAGTAGGTTGACCAGCTCGGTTCGGGGTACGATATTATCTGTCATTGCAAATTTCAGTGTCGACAACGAAAACTGGTAAGAGACCAATCACCTCCAAGGTACTCCGGCTGAGAAGCTGACCTGCGACAGGATAGAGGCTTGTTGAGATAGCAGTGTAAAGCAAGACATCGACCTACCTCCGTATGGCGTCCATGAGGTAAGGTTCGGAGCGTCGGACGACAATTGGGGGAGTCCCTGGGGGATTGTCAGTTGACCCGCGAGACGGTGGGGTGGATGTGGGATGGGTGGTCGGGGCAACAAAACGTCAGCGGATTGGGAGGCGTATTCAAAGGAATGGAAAGATGCAAGGGGACGAGGCCAACGAAGAAAAGTCAGTCCTGCGTACATAAATGACGATCTATCTGCTTACCACGCAGTCTCACGATAATATGAAGATGGCCCTCAGGACGATCCGGAAAGACATCCGACACTTTAAGCGTACGCCTATCCAACTCGACAGAGAAATCTGTGATTGGTTTAGGAAGACGTTCGGAAAGAGTCGGGTCAGGGTCGACTGGAATGGGAACCTTCAGCTGTGAAGGCATTTGAGCACGAACATCGACACTGAACAGTAAGTAGGTGCCTCACTTTCAGAAGGACTATGTCGGAGGTGTCGAAATCATAAAAAACTCGTTTTTGTTGCCGGATCGCGTTCGTCAATTGGTCCACATCCCATTTGAGACCAGAATTAACAGAAAAAGGTAGATCTCGTTCTTCTTCCCCGTCAGAATATGGTAGTTCTTGACGGTCAAACAGGCACCAAAAACGGCAGGCTTCATCCTCAAACATCGTGCGTGGTGGGAGTCGGGAGGATGGATAATAAAAGAGAGTATAAGGGCGATTCGATTGAAAATCGTCCTCTTCGCTCATTCTTGTAGACATTTCATTTTGAGTTTCAGACGGAAGGTTCATGTGACTTCAAGCAAGTCTGTGACGTCACATGAAACTCGTCACCTAGATCGATGACACTTTACCACAAAAGCTGGAATGCGCAGAACCTTGACATAGAAGTGCTCACCTTGTTGTGTTGCTCGGTGTGAGACCCTATGAAGTTTATCCATTTCTCTCCATACCTCGCTCTCGCTTCCTTGGGGCATCAGCATTTCGCACGAACTACGGATAATCTCTACAAGCTGCAAAGGGTCCAGTCAGCCGAGTTGCTTTGAGTGTGAGAAGACCCTTACCCACAACACCATGGATGGTATCAAGAGCACGATCGTAAATAGTGTGCAAGAGAATACCTTTGGGGAATCAACCGCCTGCTGGACTGGTAATACAGGTTATCAGGAAGAAGCTTGACACCGGGCGGTTCGCAGCTCTTGGAATTGTGAGACGTCTTGGAACAAAGGCCCGAGCCCTCGAAAACCACAAGAAGTTTGTTTTGGCATTGGATGTTGTGATTCGCTCGGTGGGGGGGTTGATTCACATGTTGGATCGCGCAAGTGTGGATGCCTACAAGCTGAAGGGGTATACCGCTGAAGAGCATCGTGTTATTGCGACTTGGAGGTTCAAGGTCACTCACCAATGCACAGCAGTTTCCCAGATCGTCGTATCGAACTTGACCGCGTTACTCAGCGAGCCAGATCCATATTTATGGTGATGGCCCTGTCAGAAGCTGTCCACAAACCAGTATTCTTCCTCCGGTCATTCACGATGGAACGTGATGAGACAGAATTATTCGTAAGTAAATTAGGATGACACCAGCACAACTGTGTTCTAACGTTTACTGATGTTCACACTACTTGGTAATAGGTTTACAACGAGCGAGCATGATAATCAATCGGCAATCCATTCCAAAGTCCCCCATCGAACCACTTGCGATGCCCGTAATCGATGTCACCTGCGGTCCTTCTCTCATATCTTCTCCGTGGTCTGTGACCCAGTCGAGTTGGCACTTTTAAGACCTACTGTGTGCTGATGCCGGAGGTCTGTTATTCCACACAGGATTATATAATTTATATAGCTTTTTTACGTCCAAGGTACCGAAGCGTGATCCAGATGGGCATGAATACGAGTGTTGGTCCGAGTCGCCTGCGATCAGCGATGGCAACGATACCGAGAGTGACACTGGGAACATAGTAACCATCAATTTGATTGGAAAAAAAGAATGAAACTACGTGAATCATGAGATGATAGTCTAAGGTGCGGCGAGTTGGTTGTCCGAGGATATTTCTCAGACCAAAGAATTCTGTCCGATGCTTAGAGGTGTGTAGCCGGAATCTGTGTATGAGTAACCTACTGAGCGTGCCAATAAATGGACCAGTGTTATCAGCAAAGATCAGAGAGTAGCCCCGAAAAAACCACTAGCGAATAGTTGAGTGCGAACATTCTGTTGATATGACACAAAGGGCACTTGAAAGGAGACAGCGGCAGAGGACAACATGGATGTCCAGAGAGCATTCTTCCTTCTCAGGAGGCCCGAATAAAAATAACCAACTCCTGGAATTATGATGAAGACAACTAGTGCCATGGACGCAATAATCCAGGCCATGTTCCCCAGGATTCGGACGCCATCGGCGTCAGTGACGACCATGCCCAGGGCTATGTCATCGGGGGATTAAGATTTGTGGGCAAGCCGCAAAGCAGTAACTCACAGTCAAAGGTTATGCTGACCATCTTCAAGTTGAACGATGCGAGAGTAGATCACACACTGCAGTCCCTGCCTCATGTACAGAAATTAGATAATGGACTCGGGTTTCGTAATGCAACCACGGCCGAGTTATCGTCCAATCACCGTGAAGAACGCTCAAGATACGGCACTTGGATGTTCTTGCTACGAGGTCAGTTCTGTGTCGTACTGACTCGTACAGACACAATTATTTGCCAGTGTATCTGCCACAAGACCGACGACCGCTGAAGCTCAAACTTGAACGAACGCTGGATGGTAGACGTTGATCGAGGTTGGGGAAGACCTTTTAATTTACCAACAACCTTTGCACAGCAAGTACTGCACAGCAAATACTGCTGCTATTACTGCACATCAAACACTGCACAGAACAAAGGCCCTCAGACGAAATACGAATGACATATGAAGCACTCATTCCATTACTTCGACTCCGCCAAGATCTGAGGCCCAAAGATTGCTCTATCAATATTGCTGCTTCGAATACAATTTGTCGTTTGCTATCATATTAGTAAAACGCACTCGAGTTAACAAACACATACTCTGTGCATGATATCGAGTCCATGAGTATGGCAACCCCAACTTTCCTACAGATGGAGGGCGAGATCGAACGAACTGTCATGCTGCTCAGATAGGGGTCTTCGAAAAAAAGGGCACTTAATCCGAGAGCACATAACACCAGTACACTATAACTAGGTCATGTCATAATAAAGCGTGTCATCGACCCGACATTTTGGTGTATTTACTATCATTGGTGTTATAGTGCCAAACCTGCAAGAATGGCAGCAGTGACAATGAAAGCAGTGCCAATGCCAGCGGCAGGGTTAAACTCGGAATTGCGTCGCGTGGGGCTACTCTGCTCGTGAGATAGGTGTGAAGAAATAGCTCCCTTAAGATACTTACGAAGATGAATCCGAGGTTGCAGTGAGAGAAGAGGTCGAAGATATTCCAGAAGTGTTGGTATAGTTTCCACAACTGTCGAGGCGAAGGTTAACTCCCTAGAAACACATGTCAGTTGGGAGAAAATCTAATACTTGAGAGAGGAATCGTACAATTTGTAGGCAGAACTCGGTTGCCAAAGTAGCTGAAGTCGCGATGTTGAGCCCACTGCAATTTTTACAAACGCATTTCCCAATAATTCGCAATGAGTCCTCATTGCTGCAAAAACAGTCGTTATCGATGGGAGAACAGGGCGAAGTCTGAATGAGCCTCTCCGCGCAATCAATGTAGCAAGCTGATGGAGTGAGTGGCAAAGACCGTGGAAAACCAAGACGGGGGCATCTTACGAGGAAAAGGAAAATCTGACACATTTACACCGATAGATGTCATGAAAATGGTGCATAGCAGTATGAGAGTGAACTGGTTGCGCATGGCGGGAGTGAAAGCAATGGAACGGCAATTTTCCATGAGGCGAGGAAAGTCCCTTCCAGATCAAGAACCACCGCAGAGCACTGCAATGGGATAGTATAGGCGAATACTGTGCACTCGGACATGTTAGAGCCAATAGCATCCAATGATCCTCGTGGTAATGTCACAAGCAATATACACTGAGGGCAGGCCCAGCCCCGATGCCGAGGTTCGTCATGGATTTCTCACCAAAGAGGACGGGAGCAGAGGCAATGGACTAGAAAAAAGCCGTTCAAGTTTCGATGCTTAGCCTCTGGTATTATACCTTCAGCAGGTTCTCGCGAAGGAATGTCGCCCTTCACTGCCTCCGATGAACGCAAAGTCTTGTAGTTGTACTGTATTAATGGTGTTGCGGTCCGCTTTGCTCGATTCACTGATTGACTGGGGCAGGTCATGGCATCGGAAACTGATACGTTACTCCGGGATTTGGGGGTTCTACCCTAAAGCGAGTAAGGGAGCGGTAGGTTAGAATGGGGTCTTTGTGCGAACAAAGGCAGCACGTCACGTATGTCACGTCACACGTTTCCTCTCCGTGTCTCCGTCGTCGTTCGCAGACGGCGCTCGTGAAGAGTTCGCGCCTTCCCTCTGTAAAATTCGATATTCAAGTTTCTTCCCATTCACTCTCACACTCTCGGTTAACTTTTTTGGATGCCACGTATAACCCATGACCCGACCGAGGAAGAGTGTCCGCCATATGACGATGAGGACCACGCCGATTTCAGAGAGGCGATCATAGCGGGTCACCCGGGCCCAGGTGCGATTACACACGAGGGAGCTGCTGAGATACTCAGGACTGCATGGCAGAAGTCCCAAGACAAAAAGGTGGCTCGTTGGAATGAGCAACTACAACAGGATCAGGCGGCACGAGAAGAGGAGGAGAGTCTCAAGCGAGAGCAGGAGTTGCTAAGGACGCAGGAACAGGAGAGGGAAGAGGGACGTGCCAGACGGGAGGCTGAACGAAAAAAGCCTAAAATCAACGATTTCGACCCTGACGCGATAGTACCTGGCTACATTCCTCCTAGGCCATCGAGTTACGCGCTCAACAAGGTCAAAAACCTCAAGTATATTGAACTGGACTATTTCACAGTCAAGGGCTGCGCCGAGGCTCAACTCGAACGCGAGATGACATCCAACCATGACACCTTTGGCCTAACCAGGCTCGACAATGTTGCCGTCTTTCAGCCAATCTCGTCCTTAAAACCGTCGAAGAGCATTCGTCGTGATGAGGAGCTCGAATGGGAGGAAATGGTAATCGCGAAGAACAAAATGCTGGAGCATATGTCCAATTCCGGCACATGGCCCACTACTCACGTAAAGGCGACTATGATGCTATTCATCGAGCTCGAAAATCATCCGGTGCGGTCCCAACACCTTGGCAACCGGATTGTGGTCATGTACGCTGCAAGAGCGAGGCGACAATGGTTCGACATGATTGAACAGAATCGAGGTTTCAACCTGGGGAAGATTGGTGTAGATCTTATGCGAAGTGTCACGGATGAGGTGCGACATGAAGCAAGGCAAAAAGAAATGACAGAGGTAAAGACTATTTATCATGTAAAAGGAATACCGCTAACAAACCCCTTTTCCTTTCTTCATGCCCTACTTTCACCTCGTTTTGGTGCCAAATATGCGAATGCAATGCTACTTACTCATGCGACTGCAACTGCAACTGCAACTGCGACTGCTACGCGATGCTATTATGCGATACCGCTTATGCGATGCCAATTTTGCGATTGCGATTTTGATGTGATGCTACTTATGCGACGGCAATGCGATTCTGCCAATGCTACATCACCCATATTAATATGTGATGCTTCAACATTATCTCCACAAATCCTGGTGGCATGACATGTTTGCCGATACAACAGATGCGAGCCATTCTGAATAGCCAACACTTGGGCAGCCACTCTCGAGCCCAGGATCGAAGATCTCAGGGCCGAAATTGGTCGCGCCAATGTTCACCAGTGCTGGACCGCTCGTCTAGATCTCCTTCTCCTTATCAGGACACACCGGAATCGTCTCGAAAGCGACCCAGGTCAGAATCACCCTACCATGAATCCAGCGACTCGGAGAAAACTCAACCATCCAAACGCAACAAATACTCGTTCTCTTATAGTCCGAGTACTTGTGACGATGAATTATCTTCGGACTCAGAAGACACCCTTTTGGAATTTTGAGGCAGTCTATTCCTAGTAAGTGGGTGCCGAGACATACTCGACGCGCGTCATAGACTCCTAGTTTTTGGGTGTCGCGAGTCTGTCTCGGTTAGGAAGGAAAGTCTCTCCAGGCGGAGAGCACTTCGTGCTTTCTCCCACTTGCTACGCAGTGCTATCATTTCTAGTTCTATATAATCTGTTAATATTTCCTGAAGCTATCTAGTAGATAGCTCCCTGCCAGAGTGCTCCCGGAGTGACCTCAAAGACGCCACTTATCCTGCATCACTCTTCACTGGCAACTTCCATCAAGTCGAACAAACAAACCCTCACGGTCCCGATGTCGAAATCTTAACCTCCATCCCCTCTGAAGCAGGAGGGTTCACTTGGAATTCCTGATGGCGTTTCCTGTGAGTTTGACTTTGAGTGAAGCGTCGAGTTTGAGCGCTTGAACGCTGGCAAAGAATTTTCCGATCGAGACATTGCAGGAGCAGGAAGAGGAGAAATCGAGGAATTGTGGTTGCTTCGGTATTTGGTCGTACCGTCGAAGTATCATGCCCTTCATTCATTCTTTTTATAGAGTCATCCGAATGTAAGGAAGGACTACGGTAGTGGACGCCATACTGAATGCTTGCAATCAGATCGTCCAAAGTGAGCCTGTGCAAGTCGGCTAAATGTTGTGGTAGACGAAGAAGATGCCATGAGTGGTATGAATGTAGTAGCCAGATGGTTTTACAAAAAGTATTTTGAGTATAATGGATGTATGGTCGCGGTAGGAGCATACCCATTCACTGGATGTGCCCTTTCACCTTACGTCGCAGATCAGGATTAGATAAGGCGAGATGTACCCACATGAACGTCGATTTGATCTCTTTTTCGAGAGAGTTTGGTTTGATGTCCTTGGGTATTATTGCAAAGATTTTGATGGGTCGTGGCGTTCTTTCTGTTCCAAAATGTCGAGTCGAGCGATATTGTGGGTGACCCCGTCTCGAATCGGAGGATCTAACACTCTTCCTATCGCTGAGATCACTGGCCGCTCCTCGTATTTTCACATTTGTAACTGTACAAAATGAATTGTAATCTATATTACGTCGGGTCATCATAGTGGGGAGAGCTAGGAAGGAATTTGAGGAAGGATAATTTTATGTGCCCTCATCCGGTTCTCAGGCTACTCTTGGTAATTTCATTCCTGCAAATAAACTTGAAGGGATATAATGTAAAACTGTAATATCACTTGCCTGAAGAACGTGTGATATTCGAAGTCCATCGACGTAACATATGCAACGCGATTGCTAAAGGTCTTTCTGCAAAGTAACTCGAAGCGTCCTTGGCTCCAAGCCCACCGCCCTCCGGTACTCATCAAAATGAAATACGAAATCATCCAGGCCAACATTCCCATACATGATCGAGTCCACCCCTCCCCAGGAACTACAGTCTGAAAGGACTCCTTTAATAGCTGGAGGTGGGAGTAGTTTGACCACTGCTCTGAAGGCCTGCTCCTTGGGCGACATTTGCAAAAGATTCGTTGGATAAAGGCGTACGCTCAAGCTATTCTGATCGCCGGTCAATCCGATGAAGTCGAGATAGGCTTCGAAAACGTTTGATCCAGCTCTGAATGCCGAGTCCAGGGCTTCCGTCAGTAGTGATAACGATAGATGAGTTGAGGCCACCCTTGGCCTTATAGGTCCCGGAAAAAACTGTAGTGGCTTCATGCTTGGCTGCAGCTTCAACCGCTGGAAGGAAGGTGTCAGCGATCGAGTTGGCGAGTGTATGCTGCACGGCGCCAGCGGTGTCCCCTGCGGATAAGACGACCCAACCAAAGTTAAAATCGGGAACTAAGACCTACAGGCTAACATAGATTCCGAGTCTCCCTGACTTGGTATAGACATCAACGACTCCTCGAGGGGTTTCGACGCGAAAAATTTCCCATGGGGCACCGACGGACAACCTCAACGATGATGTATGAGTGATGGGTTTCATCCAGCGGCGTGTTTGTGCGGGAGATAGGAGAGTGCTATTGAGAATGGCACGACCTAGTTTCGCGAGATCGTTTGACGTCGAGTACATGCCACCAGCACTACGGTACGGTATGAGCTTTGATGTGAGTACTTTCAATGTTAAAAAATTTTACGGGGTCTCATCTCCTAAGTTGACCTCCCATCCACTCCATGTCCCATCACTGGGGATGGCAATAATCGAAGAATTCGGTGCGGAAGTGCTCGTCCTCGTCATGCGGAGGGGGTTCAAGATGTCATTCGACATCATCGAATTAAAAGTTTTGTTGGTCATATTTTCCATGGCATAAGCGAGTATTTGAAAGGCGATGTTAGAATAAATTGGCGTTGTCGATGGGGCAAACACTGGGTGATGTGGAAGGAATCCTTTGAAAAAAGCTGTAAAATTGGGGATATTGAGATTCGGCAAATATAAATTAAGAATTGAAACTCACTAGCTCTATCGCACGTTGGGACTCCTGGAATGGCGATTGAACAAGGTGGCAGATCTGACACATTGAGAGGCGGAAAGCCAGCTTGAACCAATACTGACCCCATCCAAGCAAGCTCACTGGGCGCTGAAACTGGGACATTTGGCGTCAGGATGGGAGTTGTAAGGATAATCGCAGAAGCTTACAATCTCTGCCAATACCCGACATGTGACTGGCCAATGCACCAAGTATCACATCATTCCACTGCACTGAATTAAGCGGCCCAGTATTCGGAGCATTCCTGAGCTCAGGAACATATTTCGTAACTGGATCATTGAAGTTCGCGTCGCCCCTTTCGATAAGGAAGGCAAATACAGTGAATAGTTTTGAAATGCTGCCGATACGAAAGGTAGTATCTCCATCGACATGCTTGGTTCCAACTGAGCCATTAGAGAAGCGAGGCGCAGTGTAATGATACTGGTACAAAGGAGTATCCGAAAAAATCGAGAAGACGTTGATCGAGAATGTGTTGTTGGTAGAATCAAATGGGCCATACGGCGAGGAACCTGTGCTCAATAATTGTTGAATTGCGTCAGAAAACGACCTTGTGGCATTAATAAACCCAGAATCTTGAGAGATATTCCGGGGAGGAGGGAAGTCAGGACCCAGAAGGGGACAAAGAGAAGCATTTGCAATTGCTGTGGCCAAGCGTACTAGCCAAAGCGCCGAGAGAAACTGCAGGATAAAAGGGGCCATTGTGCTCTTGCGGGTTTCCAGCCAGGTACCCTTCCGAGTCGCAAACTTATATTTTCAGTTCCAGGACCAGTACAGCGGTATGAGTGTGCAGGGCAATCTTAATAGAAAAGTCCCAGGTTCAAAATGCTTTGAGGCCATTCATAGCACTGCAAAAGCTCGGGAGCGGTATGATGTCCATGTCACCTTTCATCCTATAGAATCTGCGAGTACTAAAAGATCTTTTTCTCGAGGAGATTGTAGCCTGAAGCTTTGAAGGTTTGGAGTGATGATCATTGATTACCGCCCAAAAGCCTCAGGCTGTGGGAATAATATATTCATTCAACTAACCCTCATCACGTCCAGCAGTTGGAAGCTCGTTCCTTTAATCAGACCCTATTGCTGATCCAGCTATAGATGTTGAAAGTAGCCGGATGGATTACACCCCGTGCCTCGGTTGATGCTTGGAAACAAGCTCATCCAGAGCTTAAACAAACACATATGGCATACTCAACTCAGGGAAGAGTTAGATCTATGCTTCATGAGCGCAGAGCTGTGAATTTGCCATTACTCCCCATTTCGGAGATGCAACTTAAATTCGTACAATGGCCAAAGGTAAGGAAACTCATTTTTCACTGTCCTTAATTCATCCTTCTTCAGACGACAAAAGAAGCCCGAGGTCAAGATGTGTGCATCCTTATCCAGCAGGTTCGCACCACAAATGACGAGACCCTGGACACTTCGATTCCGCTTAACACCGCCGATGACCAGAGTGTTTTCAAGGCGTTAGAAAGAGATGGATTAAAGCTCAGCGAATGGGTTACGGTTCCTGATCCATTTGAGGAGGAATGGCCTTTTGAAAGGCGTCATCCGGGTGCTCTTTATCCGCCCGAGACCAGTAACCTTGAGGATTGGAATCATGCCTTGGAGTCTGCTGAGCGGTTGACTCTGGATTGTTCTATAGATTTTGAATTCTAAACATACTTTTGCCCCCATTTTCCATGCAGGTCGAAAACAGTATAACCTACACTTCTGCAAATTGCGGTTTCAAACTATGGATGACGTTGCACTTTTCGTAAAGAAAAGGGGACGTCCGAAAGCGTGATGGTGAGGTTGCAGTTTCTGACATCGCGGCTGTCATCTTACGTTTCCCATTCGCGAGATGAACAACCATTGGAAAGACAATGACCTTCACAACCGACGTGTGTTAAACGAAATCTTCGAGCTAGAGGAGTTGGCAGTTGAGTCAAGCCGGGGCATATGTGAGTTTCCGCCATATCTACGGCGCGGATACTAAACTTTCTCTATAGCATCTTTATCTACTCCTACATCAGAGTCCGAGATCCGCATCAACTCGAGTCCCTATCTGTGGTGTACCGTTGAGTCGCGCTCGGTGGTTTCGACAAACAAATCGAAGTTGATGAGCATGGCGAAATATTGTATTTGAAGAACACGGCCAGTGGCATGGTGGCTTGATTTGGTTACTTTTTTATGGTTTCGTCGCATCTTGTTCTCACTTTCGTTGTGTACAGGTTAAGAGTTCTAGCAGCTGAAGTTGCAAGGGTGACCCCAGAAGTAGGAAGTCAGGGATAACTTGGAGAACATGCTTACGTACCTGAAGTGGATGAGGTTTGGCTTAACCTAGTTCGAAACGTTAAACTTTCTTTTTTTATCCGATGCAGTAGAAACTCAACATGCGACGACTCAAGGTAGACCAAGTACTGCGCATGGGACAACAGCGATGGCATCGCACATGATTTGACGCAAAAAGATTGAGATTGAGATGAAGGGCGAAATGTTGACATTGAAAGGTATGGTTAAAGCTCACATCACGATCTAAGAGAACTCTAACATGGCCGCCATGTACTTTCAAATCAATAGTGGATCAGCTTTCCGTTTTCGCTTCAGGAACGACGTGAGTGCTCGCGTTGGAGGTTTGAACGCATGGTACCTTGACAAAGTAAACTCAATCCCGGAAGACCTGATCATGGGGGCTCAATTAAGATCCCAGAACTTCAGGGTATGCGCAACTTCATTCACTGCCACTGTGTCGTAGAAAATGGCCTTTTCCGCAAGACTCGAATTTGAATTTTTTGTTGAGCAGGTGAGTTCGGGTTTTAACAATCGTATATCTACCACGATGTCTGATTGATGATTGTGACACCAGGATCCACTAAGCAATAAATGTATCTGCTATGTATGCGGATGCGGGTCGTATGACTTTTTTTTGGCGATACTAGGAGTAAGAGAGGATGTGTCGTACGCGTCTGTTTTTCTAGCTCAAAACACCCGATCCAGCTTCACTACAAGGTCTTTGATATCGAATTCAAAAGTTGATGATAATAACACTAGTGTGGGGAAATCGCTGGTAACATTCCTTATTAACTCTTTCGGCTTGCAATTCTACCTAGATGCCGCAGGATACGATATATGACGATCAATCCCGTTCCTTAACACATAACTTTGCGGGTACGAGGTCTGTCTCAACAACTTCACTAATAAATATATATCTTAACTTAATGACATAGTAACAAGACAACTGGGCCAAAACACAAGACTATCAGTACCTCCTGAGCATGGTGGACATGAATGTCGAAAATGCAGGGTGCGACGTAGGGAGTGTCATCATCGCCTGAGCATACTGAGCAACCCTCAGACTATCATTAAGTGTTGATGCGCTCCATCCTGCCAATTTTTTGCTGCCCCCTGCAATTACGAAGATTGCGTTTCCTCGTGAAACATCCTGCTCGAGTACGACATCAAATTCTTGTGCCAGAACGACCTCTTTAGCCGCCCCTGGTTCCTCGTCGTCCTCGTCCTCATCTGCTTGGTCTTCCATGTCCTTTTCATCGTCCTTTTCTTCTTCTTGGTAGGGCCCCTTGTCGTGCTTGTCCTCATCTCCTTCCTCGTCGCCCTTTACTTTTTCTTTCTGTTCCTTTTCTTCTTCTACGAGTCCCTTGACTTCCTTGTCTGCTTCATCTTGCGTGACCTCGTCTTCCTTATCTTCTTCATCATCCGATTCCATGTCTTCATCATCATCTTCATCCATGTTTTCATCTTCGTCATCTACTTCTTCTTTGTACTCCCCGTCGTCCGTATTTTCGTCTTCCTCCTCCTCGGTGATGATATCGTGACTGTAGCCCACCATGCAGTCCCTGTCTCCCGGCGAGAAGAGCAAGTACCACACTTGTTCGAGGTACTTCATATAGAAACGTGGGCCCACTGGGATGCCGAGATCTTTTGGCATCACCGCTTTGAGCCCAAACTCGCTGATGTCCATGATGGCGGTGCACAGTTTTGGCTCAAAGTATCCGAAGAACTTGGACTTGTCAAACCATTTTGCGAGGTCTGCAATCGTCTCCGGGAGAGGCCTGTTTTCCTGCTTCTTCCAGTCATAGGCCCATAAGAGGAGATGCTCCTTTGATGCTTCCGGAACGCGAGACCAGTCGATGGGAACGTTGGCTACGGAGGGAGGCACGTAACGAAGGTAAGAAGGATCTCCCATTGTATATATATGCTCTCGTTTTAACGATGTGGTCGTCAATAGTAAGACAGTCTAACAGTCTAACATAGTAACAATGTGACCGATATCTAAACGCCGTCACTTGGCCGTCACCAAGTTCCAGGGTGGATTTAACTTTAAGGCTACAAACTCACAGTTAATTTTGGCGACAGCGATGCATCGTGCTCACTAGTCGCCAAAGGTCTCATTGTGGATTCAATAATTCTCCTATTGCAAATTGAAATATAAAATTCACTGTTATCCTGTTACGGCCGCTTTTTCGGACCGGAGCCAACTCCTTGATCAAGCGTGTTCCCACCTCAGACCCACCTCCTCCATAAAGCTTCGCACATTTCTATTCTCATGCAATGCGGCATCTAATCGGCGTTGTAGTTCAGCTGCATGCTGATCCTTCTGTTTCAAAACTTCCTCATACGCCTCCAAGTTATCTGGTACCTCCAGTTTGGCTACGAGAGAAGGAAACTTGGGTAAGGATACAGGATGTTGGGGGCAGCAGGTATAACGAATGGTTTGACTGGTAATGGACGCGGTTTATGAGGCACCCCTAGTCGAGTCGAGGGTGGGCTAAGTGGTCTTGCTGGAGACAAAGTCGACACTTTGTCTGACGACGATCTCAGAAGAATATCCCGGGGTAAAAGCTGTTGAGCAGCATTGTTTGATGATGGCTTGGGTTTATCAGCGGATATGGGATCACAATGGGCAGGTGCTAACGGACAGTCAAGAGAGTATTTCATGTGTAGGATGCGGCTTACTAGTCTCCTCAGCACTACCCGATACACGACTGCGCTTCCTGGAGGAATATGCGTATTCGGGATAAGCGTCTGTGAATAGTCGCTTTTTGTCTCTAGCCTGGATAGCAGTTGGCATCTGGGCATGATCGTCTATTGTGTTGCCTGCAGACATAGTGGTACATGGATGGCTCCAGTGAAACTTATACCTACACCCACGAAAACTTCTTGATGGAAATCGACTTAAAATCTAATCGATGTGTTGCGGATGTAACACTATGGTTTCCTTGACAATTGACACAATGTCGGAGCGTCAATATCCACGAAAACCCCAACACCAAGGGCTTGCCTCCACCGGTATCGCCCTCCTGCTGAAGTCACGAAGGGCCCAACACGCACCTTGGCTTCGATCATCTTTGGACTGCTCATTTCAAACGACGAGGGCCGTAAATGGATCAAGGATGCCTACAACTACGAGCTCGCCAGCCATCTTCGTCAAGATTACACTATGTCATATCGACTCAAACAGTTGGTTCAAGAAAAGGGCATAGCTTTTGGGTGTTGTATGGCGCCATGCAGGTTGGAGTCCGCTGTAAGAGACTTTCTAGTCATTACCCAAATTCTTGAAGGTCCGTTCATTCATGATGGTCCGTATGGGTATGAAGAAGTCCTTCAGGAGGATCGAAAGCCTATTCTTAGTGTACTGGAGTGAAGAAGTGAAGGCGCAGCTGAAAAAATAATATGGTAAGGTGCCCAGTTGTATTACGCTCCAATATACTTATATTTTTCAGGGATTGAAACGATTACTATTCTAATGCATACTAGCGACTTCATCTTCCATATCGGTGTGACTACATTGTATCGCACAACGACCTATTTGTTAATCCAACCTCTGCACGATGCGTCCGGATGGACCTAACTGAGACCTCATTGCCCTTTTCTTGTCTTAGTCATGATTTCGGCAGTCAATACGCCCTTTCACATCGCGATGGGCAAGTATGCAATGTTCGCTATAACCTGCTCGCATAAATTCTTGGACAAGTACATCGAAAATACTATCATGTCTCGCCGAAAGAAAAGGTTATATTCGAGAACTGAAAGTATGTTGACTTTGCCATATACTTGGTGCCTCTTCCCTCAATCTTGTTCGCCAGTGTAGGTCTTTGATACTTCTGTTCGTCATTTTTATCCTGATAAGAGCCGGTACCTGAGGAGTAGCAGGCAATTATGAGGTAGGTTTACCGGGCGGGACCTTGGTGGCTAGGAAACTTTGGTTTCATTTGTCGCCATGGATCTTGTGGTAATTGTACTTTTTTTTTTCGCTGTCGGCTATTAGTTTTTCTCAACTTTCATCTTTTGCAGAAGTGCACGGTTCATGACCTTTTCTTGTCACGCAGCATTTCACCAAGGTTCGAAATCACATCGATCCGGGCGATATCACGATGGGAAACGACACATCCATTTCGCAGCTTCTATCTTCGTTGTATCCATGGTAATTCTTTCCCGTGGAAGCGGCCAGGTGCTATCTGCCTAAACGGTTGGAGGACCTGATAAGACCAAAGTAATTTGGTGTGTCGTACTCAAAGTACTAACCCTGGTTTGGCTTCTGAATGATTTTGGTCTCAGTTCATCACCGCACTGAAGGCCTGCCAGTACGCGTGGTGTCGTTTGAAACAATGAAAGTCTTTTTGAAGAAGCACAGACCACTATAACACTGATCCCTTCTTCCGATCAAATCTTGCCATAGGGTGTGAGCTAACGAATGTGGAAAAAACAGTGATGCTAATTCTCAACAGCCTTGTATATGGGAATTTTATTTTGGCAAAGCTCGAGCAAGGAGGGGGAGGTTGGATCTAGATTCGTACGATCGCCTCCTTATCCGCAGTATATATATACTCGCATTCAACCGTCCTTCTCCTCAGGTGTTGGCTCTCGGGTGGATTTACGGGGAGGAACTTCGGTGGTCAGAAAACTTTTCTTTTGCAGAATAGCATGGACCTTGTGGTAATTGTACTTTTTTGTCCCTGTCGCTTGTTGGCTTTTCTCAAACCTCATTTCCTGCAGAACGTATTTGGGGTTCACAAACTTTTCTTGTTACGCAGAGCAGCGGCTCTTGTTGCATTTTGAAATCACATCTATCTGTGTGATATTACGACACACCCGTTTTGCAGCTGTTATATCCGTTGTAAGCACGGTGGATACTTTCCTTTGCAATATTTACCCGTGGAAGGGGCCAGGTACTGCCTAGACGGTTGGAAGACCAAAGTAACTCGTGTGAGCCGTTACCCAAAGTACTAAACCCTGGTTTGGCTTCTGAATGACTTTTGGTCTCAGTTCATCACCGCACTGAAGGGTTATCAGAAAGCTCAGAGTCATCTGAAACAATGAAACTCTCGTCCAAGAAACACAGATCCCTTTCTTCCGATGAAATCTTATCGCAGGGTATACATACTCCCCGTTCTCTCCCAGAGTTTTCTCCAAGCCCGGTGCTTACCACAACATAGGTAAAGACTCGTAACTACTACTCTCTCGTGTGACCATGGTTGACACATTTCAACCAGTCTCAGGCCGGTCCTTTGAATCATTAATACCACGCCTATCCTCTACTTACTATGAAGCTCGACGTGTTTGTCGCCCTCTCCACCCTTGCATTCAGCTCATCTCTTGTGCTTGCCGCTCCTATCAATTTTGACATGCAAGATTTGGCAATGCGGCGTGATTCTTATGAAGTTGGGGACTTTGCCGCTCGCGATTTCGCCCTCGGCCTTCCCTCCCATCCTTTCAGTCACTGGTTTCGATGGGGCAAGAAAAAAAAATAGATGAAGGGATTAGTGTTGAGCTAAGTAGTATGGGAAAAACAGTGATAGTAACTGGTTGTCAGCAGCCTTGTATGAGCAGCCTGCTCCTGCTATTCTTAATCTTTGCCGGATCCATCGTGCGCCATTTGACCTCCATGATATGCCTGGTGATAAGACTGTCTTATGGAGCATTACGAGTGGTCGAAGGGTGAAGTTGACATTCAAGCACGCCTGCTACAACGCCTGCTTCCGTAAAGTTGTATCTGTACAATTTTGATGTCTGATGCGACTCAAACATTGAGACTCGAGAACTGGGTGTGACACCCGAAAGCATGACACGTAGGTCGAGAGGATAATTACATATACGCTCAGCTACCGTACCCAGAAATCGTGACCACTGAAATATCTCCTTTCTCTCTCTCTTTCCAAAACAATCAATGCCATGTGTCAGGTCTAGAAAGTGTGTTCAATTCGATGCTCTGGTGAAAAATAAATAAAAAGGAGTACCCAAAGTGAGATCCCTCCGCGACGCTGAGTAGGGGTGTGCCCAAAGCATCCGCTGTCTTAGCAAACACGCTAATAAAATCCAAAATAAAATAAAATAAAATATGTAAGTAATTCATGCCAGAGCCGTCAAAATTTATTGCACGTACGCATTTCCCCACCAACTTTGGATGCCATTTAAACCAATGGTGCCACCCTTGGGGTAGACCAATACGAAGAAGATCAACAATGCCGACAACGCAACCCCAGAATCGAGCGCCGCAGACAAAACGTAGTTGTACTTTGTCCACCACGAGAAGTGGCGTCTACGAATAACGTATTGGAAGGCGAATCCAACAATACCCCAAGTGACGAAGTTGACACCGTTAGCGGGGGGAATGGCTGCGGTGCCACTGAATATGGCCGGGAAGCTACAATGCCAGAACTTTAATACTATCGCTTAGGGGAGGTGCGTGACTTACTTGATGTAGCGAACCCAGCTGTTGGGGAATTTAAGGCCGATGATATAGGTGAAAAGAGGGCAGAGGGCTCCAATGATGAAGAAGGACAACAGACCGTAATAAGCTTGGCCCTTCGAGAACTGACGCGCTGGGCCGATGACACCCCAAATGATGCTGGCAGTACCGAACAACTTCGTTCGAGGACAGGTGAACTCCTTTTGTGAAGCCTCGCATATGCCAGGAATGTTTTGGAACATCCATGCTTGGACCCCGAGTTGGACGGTTCCAGCAATGACAGTCCCCACAACCTGGGCCCAGAACATGGGTCGGGGAGGGATCTTCATGTAGTGGCCAAGTTTCAAGTCTGAGGAGAACCCCAAAGCTTGAATCATAGTGATATGTCCCCAAGTCTTGAACAACATCATAGGGATCGGTCGTCCAGGAAGACCGTAACCAATTATGAATTCAGTTAGCACATTGAGACCGACTTGTTGGTTAGTCAGGGCAGTAATCATTCCGACAGGGATAACATAAATTCCGGCAATAATAAGAGCAAGGATGAACCATTGAAAGGGGAGCTTGGTTGGCCAACCTTCGATGACTGCAACACCAAAGGCAAACGTGATCACTAGAGAGGCGAAATATGAGAATCATTCCAAGAAAAAAAAATTGCGAAAGACGTGACATACGGAAGATGGCAGCATACCACCATTCAGGGACTTGGGGATAGCGAGACATAAGGCGGGCGTGGATGTCTGGCTGCTTAATCATAGCGCGGTTCGACTGAGTCCAGATTTGCTTGCGGAAATAGAGTAGTGCATGAGTAAGCGTGGCAGTGACTGAGGCGAAAGCTAGACCGTAGGAGATGGCAAAAGTGGTGGAGATAAACAAAGGACTGTATGCCTCATACTGTTGTTGATTGAATGTAATATCGCCATTAATAATCCTTGACACATTGTACGGAAGACCCCTGTTGTCGTAGGATCCACTGGAAGAGATGGGCATGTACTTGCCGCTCCAAACATTCGTATAGTGAAGGAGTGGCGTAAGGATCCAGAAGAAGAAGACAAAAGCAGCGAGCATGTTGGCTTCAATCCACCATGGAGTAGCGAGGGGAGAACCAATGAACGAAATCTGAGCCCAATCAAAGGTGATCACGCTCATGCCCATCCCGTGGATGTAACCGAACATCTCGTTGACTGGAATGTTGTCGGGTGCAATCCAGCATACCCAGGAGAAGTAGCTCAGTGCTCGGAACAAGTAACCAGGGATCAGATACCAAACGGCCGATGCCGCAACGCAATACAAGAAGAACCTCTCACGGCTAATCCCACCACGTTGACTAACACCGGTGTAGGTCTGGGCATGAAGCGTATTGAAGAGGGTGGACGTGACCAAAGTATAGGGCCAGACTATTACGAGATTTGGCAGTTAGACACTCTTGAACAGATACAAACGTACTCATAGAAGGGGGATTGACCAAAATGCGACGGAAAAACCCCCCGATCGAGAGACCAATGAGTTGGGTGGACATAACAAGCATCCACTGATCTGAAAAAAATGGGTTTTATGGCGAGATCTAGTCAACTTGTTGGACAGACATACAGCCAAAACTGTATTTCTGATTGTAGTAGAACTGTTGGACAGCCACGATTTCGATGGCGTACGCGCTATTTGAACCAACGGAAGCCATGACAGTAGCCAAGACATGCTCCTTGATTGAAAACAGGCCAGGGTTGAGTGGCACACCGAAGATTTTGAAGTTGGGCACGGTCCGAGCCCATAGATGACCAAGAGGGAAAATTAAGAGCAGGGCGACGGTCTTGTCGGGAAAAAGTTGAAGGAACAGCCCCGTTGGATACTTGCGAATAGTCACTTACCCCAGATACTGTAACCGAAGGATAGCGGAAGATGAAGAACTGATTAAGACCCTATGGCAGATTAGGAAACACATCGACCATGAGATTCAAGAAGACTATACTGGAATAATAATAGTAAAAATGAGACCAAGAACCCAAGCACGAATCGTGCTGACGGGGATGTCAGGATCATCGGTATTGGCAACGGCAGATCGAACTTCGGGGTAGGGGGAATCGTCCCCTGCAAAAGAGTGAGAGTTAAGAAAGGAATCGAAAAGGAAGTCCATCAACACCTTGTATACCAGCAATGGCCTCATTCTCGTCGAAGTTGGGATCATCGAAGTCGGGGAAAGCAAGGTCGACATCGGCTGAAATCGAATGAGGAGAGAGAATGCTTCAGATACATTGATTATCATTTTACCAAGCTCACCATCGCGCCTCTCAATATCTGAGGTGTAGTCAACAGGCTTCAGGCTGTATGGTTCTGGAATGGACATAGCTGTGAAGAAAGGGAAGGACATTTGGAAAAAAACATGTCTACTTTATGGTCTTGGTAGTGGCGATCAATGGAACTTGGATCCTCACAGTTGTACAGGGTAACTGAACCAGTGAATCGAAGTCCAAGAAGTGCATACACCTGTAGGACACTGAGCGGAGTTCTCGCTCGTTTCGTAGGTCCTAACTTTGATCGGCGAACTCGTGCTCGACCTCGGTAAAGCAACTGAGTTCGGGAGTCGACTTTGATGTACTCTGGTCTAAATTCAACTTGACCGACATATTGATTCTTTCTATCCGAGTTTGTTAAACGAAAGGGCTCAATTGGATGCTCTGGAAAGGCAGAGGGTCGTACCTGGAGACCCTCCTGTTGATAGACAGGAGGAAAAGCTCGTCCGAGGAACGGAAGACTCACTGCCACTAAATATAGCTGAGCCACCTTTCAACCTCCGTCAGCCAACAGCAAAACTACAGACACAGAAATTTTCTTAACCACGGATGTTGATGAGACGAGGGTAATGGTTCACTTCAACTATTGGAGGTGAAACGAGCATACGAGCCATAATGAGAAGCTGGGAACCAGGGATTACCTGGACTCGGACTTTCTCGGTACTAGTAAGAACTCTCATCGTTATTTTCGTTCTTGGGAGGAAACCGCTCAAAGACACGAAGTCAAGAAGAGAAGAACTCCCTTTATATAACCCAACTCGAAGACAGTTTTCTTATCCATGTTTTAGGCTACGACGACCTGAGCCTCGTAGGTACGCGTCGAAAAGCTGGCGGATGTTATCTATGTAAATGATCCTTCTAAACCCCAATTTGAAAATTTTTATACCTGAAGGTTGATTGTATGGGAAAGGTGTGCATTTTTCAACATGCGACATCCACATATAAAGCTTAAGCTTAAATGCTAGTGCACCTCTGAACTGTTTCCCTCATGGAATTGGGGAGCTCCTCTCACCACCGATATGAATCCTACAAGATCTTCACATAATCGCTTCAGCATTGCCTCCCTTTCGAGTATCAGAACTCTACCTCCTCAGTACTCTGTCACCAATATCTTGGGAGAACCAGCTGGCACGCCTTCGGCTGTCAACACAGATAGCCATGCACCCCCACGTCATACCCCTTTATCATCGAACACTCTGACCTCGGGTTCTGCATCTTTGCAAAATGCGACAGAGCCACCTCGCTATTCTTTGCTAAACCCCCCTCCGAGTCTTGATTTGATCTTGACCTGGAGCACCAGCACTGCCACTCCCCTTGAGCCGGAAGTTCAGGGTGACACACCTGAATTTCGATATTCGTTCCCTATCAGACAAAAAAAGCCATGGGCGACGTTACACCTGTATACTCGGGATGCGGTACCAGGGAATCCAAGACCTTTGCAAAGCCAGCCTATGGTGCCGAGGCTTTGGGGTTGCGATCCCATTACGGGCACACTCGAACTAGATTTGGATGGTCCGCAGAGCATTCAACAAATCGATATCTCGGTATGATAGGATTTTGCTCTTCTTTAAGAGATCTGCTGAGCGATAGTCAACTTCTAGCTAAACGGAAGTATCATTATGTCGTCTGTTTCAGAAGTGGAAATTCTGAGGCACGAGTTTACTCTTTGGAACAAGTCAATGGGCGAACCTCTTCAGTCTGCCGATGCAGACGCGAACGGCACACAGACAAGAAATATTGACGGACGACTCGCCTCAGGGCAATATACCTTCCCATTTTCTTTCCCTTTCCCTTCCCACTCAGCCACTCTCAACTCCAGCTCAATCTCACCATTCCCTCCACCCGCAGTCGGCATTACCCAGAGCGTCGTACCATCTCCCACTTTCCCCTGGCACGAACATATTCCAAAAAATGGGGAAAAGAATAAGAGGATGTCGTGGACGACTCGCCTCACCACTTCCACCCTGTCCCCTCTTCGTAAAACCGGAACCGAACCTTCATCCTCGCAGATGCAGACCTCTAGTCCCTCACAAATGTCGCCCATGCCGCGTCGAGCTCACCATAGCATTTCTGCCTCTTTGCCGCAATCATTCATGGAAAAAGGTGTCAACCCCAGTGTTTCCTATGAAATCTCGGTACGCATCGTCCACGGTAGATTCAGAGCTAGTAGCAGGTAAGCCTATCACAGATCTCTCATTCTTGCTCTCAGTCGCTGAAAGTCTTGAAAGGATAAGGACTGATATCATCTACACCCCTGCGTTACAACCACTCCCATCACCACAGAAGAGACGAGAGGCATACGAAGCAGGCGCCTTGCTTCCTTATCCTATGTATAATCCAGAAGGGTGGTTTGCATATCCAACGCTCACTCTGTATGGGGTAGTCAATCCCGACGCAAACCCACGACACACTAAAGCTAATTGCACGGTACGTATTCTGGGCATGTGTAGATTTGCCAAAAAGCTTACCGATTTGTAATAATCAAAAGTTCTTTCTAGCACAACCTGTGAGCATTTTATAAAAAAAACTTTATTAATGATTCAGAAGCTGAGCAGTTTGCCCAGTTGTCTTACACTCGCGGATCTGTCATACCTTGCTTCCTTACGATTTCTAGCGAAGACGAAGAAGTTGTCCGGCTGCTCTCAAGCCCGAAAACGCCGATCGTGAAGCTTCTACGACGCATTCGGCATCCGATGGAAGAGCACAAGGGAGCGCCAGAATGGGCCCCTGGAGATTTAACGACTGGTTGGGTGACTTCGAATCCCCGTCCCACCGTGCCAACTGGTGAAATGAAGCTAGTTCAGCATGAGGTCGGACGCGCTCAGTGGTGGATTCCTATGAAAGGTGTTGCCCAAGGTCCTAATGTCAGGCATTTGGAAGGGGAGATTCATCTCGGCCACTATCTGCAGCCCAGTTGTGACTTTCGTATCTTCCAAGTCGAGGTACGTTCCTTTCCCAGTGTTTGATAGAGCTTGAGATGAATTACACATCTGTGAATAGTATGCAGTCGAGCTGTTGTCATTTCCAACGGCCAAATTTGGGCCTGAAGTCCATCCTGCTTTGCAAGGGAAATCACGCAAAGGGCGTAATGTCCTCGCATCGAATCCAGTCGAAATAACCACGCTGTACCGACAGGATGAGCCTATTCCGACTGCATACACGGAACCCCCGAAAATGAACATCATGCGCGGCATTAATTCTGAGGAATAACTGACTTCGAGCCCTCGATTCGGTGAGAAATACGGACGAATTAGTTGACGCCAATAACTGTGGAGCTCGAGTACTTAGTGTCACATAACTTACTTCATACTTACCAGCAACTTGGCACCATAATCATCAGTTGTCTGAATCGCCAGAACTGCGGAAGGACGGAAGTGCATATATATCTTTGAAATATGCTGCTCCAGAATATTGAAGGGGAAATCAGAAGGGGGACTACAGATCTCACAACTATAGACGGTACGCACGGCGAGTATCGGGAGAAAGCTGATATGGGCAAAATAACGAGCAATACCCAGGAGATGGGAATCGATAAGATCCAACAGGCGACGGCGACCAAAAAAAGTCAATTACCACAAGATTACTCTGCGAAAAGAAATCAAAAGTTCCCTACCTGGTAAATCCACCTCACAATCGCAACCGTCCTCCTCAGGTGTTGGCTCGCCATCCCACCTCGAGCTTTGTGTCCAGAGAAGAGGACCGAGGTTGATTAACGTGAGGGTGTGGGTTTAACGCTGGGTAAAAAGATGGCATCCAGGGAAGTGTCGATGATGCAGCCGTAACTTTCTTGCGGAGAGGGACAGTCGCATTGAGTCGGAAGTAAATAGTCGGTGGGAAAATCAGTGCTGATGGGACTCGAAAGTCTGGGACTCTAGAGGTTACATTTGCGACAGAACGGCGAAGGAGACCAACCTCAGAAACCTTGCTTTGAGAATTGTCTGTCAAGACTTTGTGATTCGCCACCTGCTGAGGATATAGAGTTAATTAGGATTCAAAGGCAGTTGGAATCTGCAGGTAGTCTGCAATATCCTGGAGCGGTCATTCCTCTGGATATCAATACATTAAAGGCCTGGTCTGCTCGAGAATTTCAAGTGCGCACAATAACTCGCATTTTGCATCTTCGAGCCTGATCCTAACTAGTATTCCTTGATTACTCGGCGAGCCTTCCGAGCACTCGCAAATAAATACAAGGCTAATCTTTATTTCCTAGCTCCTCCTTTTTGTTGCTCCTCTTGCCGCATAGAACCCATTGGGTGGGAGGCTGAGGTGTCTACCGTGAAGGATTGTCAAATTTTGCAACTTGACTTTGATCGGGGCAGCAAGCGCGAGAGGTGAGCCGAATGCAAGGGTAGCGAGGGCGACAAACACGTTGAGCTTCATAGTAGGGAGAGGATTGGCGTGGTATTAATGATTCAAAGGACCAGCCTGAGACCGGTTGAAATATGTCAGTCATGGTCACACGAGAGGGTGGTTACAAGTCACCTATGTTGTGGTAAAGCACTGGGCTTGGAGAGAACTCAAGGAGAAAACAGGGATGTATATATCAGTGCCCCACGGCAAGATTTGATCGGAGAAGGGATCAGTATAATGTAGTCTGCTTCTTCAAAGAGACTTTCATTGTTTCAAACGACTTCACAGATGGTGATGAACTGATATTTAGGGTTGGTACGTGACCTCTTCCACGGGCCGGGGTAACTAATTTAGTCAATCATTATTATCGTGCTTACAACGGGAATAGTAGCTGCGAAATGAATTCTCCACTGTGGATTCCAAACCCTGGTGAAAGGCAACGTGAGCTGCTGGTCTGCATGTCAAGAAAAGTTCATGAGCCACAGAGGAGATAAGGTTCGAAGAACAATAGGCGAGCAGCAACAAAAAAGTGTGGTATCGATATCAGCATGGCGACTATTCAAATCGAACCTTTTACAAGCTGCAGAAAATGTTTCTTATCGGTGTCCTACCGACCATCACTGAGTGCTGACTAAACTCTCCATCCCCTCCTCTTCTTTGCGGGTGATTTTGTTGAATCCTGGGGTAGACCGCAGGGCAGACCATAGGGGGGGAAGGACAGGAGACAGCAGGGAAGAACTACCTTTATTACTTCTCGGGTCGAGTAGCGGACCCGGAAAGCAATTGCAATAGGTTGATATGTCGTAACGCGCAACTCCGTACGTGGCGCTGCACCTTCTAGTTCATCCGAAACGGCTGAGAAGCGTTCGGCGGGTGACTGGTCGTGAGTGCGGAGGTCATCGAGGGGTGAGCGAAGCTGATTGATTTGGTTCCAGACGATGCACCGACCTTCGGACTGCTTTGTCAGGGATCCCAGAAGAAAGGGTTGCTGCACAAGCTCAGAGCTGGGGTAATTCTTAACAGCTTTTGAAAGGAATTCAGAACGATTCGTGCGTGCGTTGGAAACGACGGAAAAATGCGGTTGCGAGATTGTTGAGCATGGTTGGCAAAAAAGAGCTGGAGTGATTTGGACGGCACGTTGTTGAATTTGAATCGCATTGGAGATCGTCCAGATCTCCAGTGTGTTCGAATCGATGGAGGAATGCGTTTCAGAGACTGTTGAGGCACTCTGGCAGATGAGCATGTCCCTCTGGATGGACGGCAGGTTGATGATTTCGAATTGCCTGAGAGATATCGTTTGGGTCTCCGACCAAAAATGCGTTTCCAAGATTATTGAGTATGGATGGCAAGCTAGCATGTCCATATGGGGTGGATCAGACAGCATGTTGTCCGTTTTGGATTTATGAGATGTCATCGAAGCTCCAGTGCGTTTGAGGTGACGGAAGAATGCGGTTCCGAGATTGCTGTGCCTGGCAGGTATATTAGGGTGTCTGTCTGGAGTCAGCTGGACGGCGCGTTGATAGTTTTGGATCGATTGAGAGATATTGTCCAGGTCTCCAGCATGTCCGAAGCGACGGAAGAATCCGATGTCGAGATTGTTGAGCCAGCAGGGCAAACGAGCATGTCCGTCTGGAGTGTGGCAGACAACACGTTGATGATTTCGGATTGCCTGAGAAATGTCGTCGAGGTCTCCGGCGTGTTCGAAGTGACGAAGAAATGTGTTTCCAAAATTGTTGAGCCTGCCTGGCAAAGAAGTATGTCCCTCTGCCATGTTGTCCGACTTGGATTGCCTGAAAGATATCGTCTAGGTCTCCGGTGCGCTTGAAACGACCCAAGAATGCAGTTCCGAGGTTGCTGAGCATGACTGGCAAATGAAGATATCCACCTTGGGATCGATCGCCACATTGTCCATTTTGGATAGCCTGAACGATATCGTCCAGGTGGGGATGCTAAAAAAAAAAGCATGGAATGATTGTAGTTGTTCGAGGTTTGATACGAAACCTTGACTCTATATGAACGGGCGTCGGCAGAGACAACACCGCATATTGGATTTGTAACGATATGATTATCGCCTAATCTATTTGGATGGATAACCTGTTGAGCAGTAGATAATATTCGAGGAAGATGTGTCCGATGCCTACGACCACCGGCTGCGACTCTTGTGTAGGATAAGTTGAAGAGAATGAGATCAAAGGTGAAAGCTGAGTTTGAAATTTCGGGATCATATACATACCTTTACATAATTGCTTGATCATGATGCAGATCTGCCCTTTTAAGTCTTATAATTTCATCCTTCGTGCCAAATCACGCCTACATTGTTTCCTTAAATCCCTCGGTCCTACTGACACTGGCGACATATGTTCAACCTCGCCGAGTCCTTTTCTGGACCCCCGACTTGCCCCCGACACATCAGCAAATTGACACAAAAATTCCCATGTTTTCTCACATTTTTATTGGTTTCCCCCTTTTGGAAAGGTTGAGAGCCAGAATGGCGGAAAGTCCCGATCAGTGCAACTGGATGCCACTCGAAAACCGCTGGTAATCTTACTATCTAGTACAAAATTCATGTGTACTGTAATCTGCTAGTATGACGTAGATGAATTACATCCTCTGGCCTCCTTGTAATACAAAGGAATTGTGATGATTCTGCCATTATCTGATGGTTACCACCTTTCCGGGTTTCCTCGAGCTAAATTGGCCCAACTTGTCAAAAAGTGGTACCTATTTTTCCAGCTTCCCATCTTTCTGGCTTTTCCGCGCCTTTTTGGACATTTTTGGGCAACTTTCCACCTTGTGCAACCCCCGGAAAGTTTTTTGTCAGATTACTGATGCACACGAGGACGAAACCGGCTGTTCCAAACTATATCTAGCACCGGCACACAGACTCAGCTGGAATCTTCTCAGGAGGAGGGAGACAAGAGTTCTGGAGATTTTACTGTGGCTTCAATTCTTCCTCTTCGACCGAAATATTGCATTGCTGAATTTTTTTTTTTTTTTTGGCAGAATTTGGTCATCATTCCCCGTTTGTGTGTTATAACTAGCCGAAGCATACGATACATCAACTCATGTGCTCTATGTACATTGATCATCAATTAAAAGTCTTGCGCTAACCTAACCACAACAAACCGGCTTATTTCAGACCCATAGTGACACCGCTTGGTAGTAAACAGCTAAACAAGACTCTCCGTCCGAATTCAGGATTCTGAACAACCCTGAATAAACACAGGTGGATAAAGGGGTTGTACATGGAGGGGAGGATGGCACAGATATAGGACAATGGGAATTTCCAGACACGAAACAGGTTACACCAGTCACGAAGAAGCTACCAACATTTAGTGTTCTGGACACTTATTGGGGTAATAATCTAGCACCGAGAACATCAAAGTAACATACACTGCCTTGACCTGGTAATATAAAGTTGGGCACCACCAACTCGCAACCACACATCGAATATGTGCTTCAAAAATTGCTCAAAACGGACTTGCGACTCTGAAGTCTCTCATAGGAACAAGGTGTGTTCCACTCGGCATCGAACCTGCGCTTGCTGACAACTTGTGGTATTAGATTCATTGTGAAAACAATTCGTGCAACCACAAAATGCATGTATGCAATCTGGA